>WLWD01004896.1_pt1 | contig 11272 bp, 12 predicted proteins | sample 6712731 | NCBI WGS metagenome assembly WLWD01 (sample SAMN12718690, study PRJNA576275) | sponge metagenome | isolation source: marine sponge | host: Mycale hentscheli | place: New Zealand: South Island, Marlborough, Capsize Point | collected 2014-11-01
TTCTGTGTGCATGTGTCAGCCCCTCCCCCAATTCTGTGTGCATGTGTCAGCCCCTCCCCCAGTTCTGTATGTATGTGTCAGCCCCCCCTTCTCTCTCTGTTTTGTATTTCACAGATCACCTTCCTTCCTGGTGTTGCCATGACTACCATAACACTAGTAGTACGAACTGATACCATCCCTGAGCTGAATGAGGTTACCACGGTAACACTTACCAACATCCTAGAGAACGGTGTACCAGATGGCGGTGACATGTCTAGAGGTGCGAGACTAGAGGCTGGGAGGAGTGAAGCTGTGATCACAGTGCTAGCTAATGATGAGCCTCATGGAGTCCTCACGTGGGGAGCCCCTGGCATGATTACTGTAGCAGAACTGGAAGGATCATCTAATGTGGTCTCACTGAGCGTGCTCAGAGAGTTTGGTACTGTTGGTGCTATTGTAGTGGGCTACTCTACAGATATTGATGCATCTGCATTCTCCGATAACTTGGCCACACCTCTCATGGACTTTGTACCCATAACTGGTGAAGTGGTCATTGGAGACAATCAGACTTCAGCCGACATTTCTATTATCATATTGCAGGTACAGGGTGGATAATGGGTAAGGGTGGGTAAGGGGTGGATACAGTGTGGCTAGAGTGGGTAAGGGGTAACTAGGACGAGTAAGGGATGGCTAGAATTTGGATTAAATGACTTTGTATGTAGTTCAAGTATGATGGTCGAAATTCAAGAGATGAGCTAGTTAAGTTTTAGTACATGACCTCATAAACTTTTAATGGACATCTTCTGAGATTTTGACAATCAAACCATGGGTAGGCAACAACAAAGATAGAATAAGTGATGCTGGTAAAGGGTGGACTATAAGTGATACTAGTAGAGTATAAGTGATGCTGGTAAAGGGTGGACTATAAGTGATACTAGTAGAGTATAAGTGATGCTGGTAAAGGGTGGACTATAAGTGATACTAGTAGAGTATAAGTTATGCTGGTAAAGGGTGGACTATAAGTGATACTGGTAGAGTATGAGTGATGCTGGTAAAGGGTGGGCTATAAGTGATACTGGTAGAGTATGAGTGATGCTGGTAAAGGGTGGGCTATAAGTGATACTGGTAGAGTATGAGTGATGCTGGTAAAGGGTGGGCTATAACTGATGCTGGTAAAGGGTGGAGTATAAGTGATGCTGGTAAAGGGTGGACTATAAGTGATACTAGTAGAGTATAAGTGATGCTGGTAAAGGGTGGACTATAAGTGATACTAGTAGAGTATAAGTTATGCTGGTAAAGGGTGGACTATAAGTGATACTGGTAGAGTATGAGTGATGCTGGTAAAGGGTGGGCTATAAGTGATACTGGTAGAGTATGAGTGATGCTGGTAAAGGGTGGGCTATAAGTGATACTGGTAGAGTATGAGTGATGCTGGTAAAGGGTGGGCTATAACTGATGCTGGTAAAGGGTGGAGTATAAGTGATGCTGGTAAAGGGTGGACTATAAGTGATACTAGTAGAGTATAAGTGATGCTGGTAAAGGGTGGACTATAAGTGATACTAGTAGAGTATAAGTTATGCTGGTAAAGGTGACTAAATTCTACTGTTAAGTCTGGATGATGCTGTAAAGGTTGGCTCAAGTATACTGGTAGAGTTGAGTGATGCTGTAAGGTGGCTATAAGTGATACTGGTCGAGTATAGTGATGGCCTGGTAAAGTGTGGGCTATAACCTATCTGGTAAAGGTGAGTATAAGTGATGCTGGTAAGGGTGGGCTCTAAGTGCTCTGGTAATATATGAGTGAAACATTTTGCTGGTAAAGGTTGGCTCTAAACTTATGCTGTAAAGGGTGGAGTTATCATTGATACTGGTAGAGTATGATTGATTCTGGTATAAAGGTTGGGACTATAAGTGATCTGGTAGATATTCTTGATGCCTGGTAAGGGTGGGCTATAACTGATGCTGGTATAAAAGGGTGGACTATAAGTGGTTGCTGGTAAAGGGTGGATAATAAGTGATGCTGGTAAGGGTGGGACTATAAGTGATGCTGGTAAAGGGTGGACTATAAGTGATACTGGTAGAGTATAAGTGATGCTGGTAAAGGGTGGACTATAAGTGATACTGGTAGAGTATGAGTGATGCTGGTAAAGGGTGGGCTATAACTGATGCTGGTATAAAGGGTGGACTATAAGTGGTGCTGGTAAAGGGTGGGGTATAAGTGATGCTGGTAAAGGGTGGACTATAAGTGATGCTGGTAAAGGGTGGACTATAAGTGATACTGGTAGAGTATAAGTGATGCTGGTAAAGGGTGGACTATAAGTGATACTGGTAGAGTATGAGTGATGCTGGTAAAGGGTGGACTATAAGTGATGCTGGTAAAGGGTGGAGTATAAGTGATGCTGGTAAAGGGTGGACTATAAGTGATGCTGGTAAAGGGTGGGCTATAAGTGATGCTGGTATAGGGTGGACTATAAGATATGCTGAAGGTTGAGTATAAGAGGTGCTGGTAAGACAGGGGAATGTGTTTGTTTGTGTAGGATAATGTTCCTGAGTCTAATGAAAGTGTGTATGTGAACCTGACATCTGTCCGGCTAGTGAACGAGGATGACAGACGAGGAAGTGTGACTAGTTCCCCTCGCGTTAGTGAAGATGGTCGTTTACTACAAGTGGTCATAGCAGAGAATGACAACAACCGTGGATTGGTCAGCTTCACTGAGACCAACGTATCTGTGGTGGAGACGTTTGGAGCTACAGTGATGCTGCAGATTGTCAGGGAGAGGGGGGCCTTTGGTCAGGTGGGTGTGTCTTATGAGGTGCGACCTGGCACAGCCACTGCAGAGGACTACACCTTACCAATCACTGACATGTTGATGTTTGAGTCAGGAGAAGTTGTTAGGAATCTGAGCATTGCTATAGTGGATGACGTCATGCCGGAGTTAGACGAGGTGTTTGAGGTGGTGTTGGTGGGTCCTACAGGAGGTGTGGCCATAGGTACGCCAGCTAGTGTATCCATCACTATCCCTAGCAACGATGACATCAACGGAGTCTTCTCTTTCACTTCTGACAGTCTATTGGTGAGGAAGGAGGGGCTACATATGTGGGTGTGGTATGGTGAGGGAGGGAGGGGCTACATGTGTGGGTGTGGTATGGTGAGGGAGGGAGGGGCTACATATGTGGGTGTGGTATGGTGAGGGAGGGAGGGGCTACATGTGTGGGTGTAGTATGGTCTTCATAGGAGAGAGGAGAGAGACTCACAAGTGCACAGGAGCTGGAGCACGTATAGTGGGTGATGTGTGTGTGTGTGTGTGTGTAGATTCTGGTGTCAGAATCTTCTGGTAACTCGAGTGGCATTGCTGGGTTCACAGTGCAGCGAGGAGTTGGATCTACTGGTACTAACATCGTGTATTGGGAGGTGGAGTCAGCCGGTAGGCTGGACTTGACACCTGCATCTGGCAACCTCACATTCATGGAGGTACGTCTCAACCCACGGGTGGGTGTGGTCTAGTTGTTATGGTTACTGTGTCCCTATCTTGTACAGGGTGAGACACGGCAGTCGTTCAGTGTAGAGGCGATCGGAGATGGAATTCCAGAACTCCAGGAGTCGTTTGCCATACAGCTCGTCACTATCGAGGGGGCGGGGCGTATCGTGGACCCCCGAGTGGCACGTGTTGCTATACAGAGCAGTGACGACCCGGCTGGGATACTGAGTCTGGAGGACATCCCTGGGGGACTGACCATAGATGAGGGAGATGCCATATCTGTGCGTGTGTTACGTAGTGCTGGCAGTCAGGGAACAGTGACAGTGACCTGGGCCATACAACCACCTCAAACAGACCTCTTCACTCCCGTCACTGACACAGTGGTGCTCCTTACCGGACAGACAGAAACTGCCTTCTCCATCCAGGTCAGGCTTAGTCGGCCTGCACACACACACACACACACACACACACACACACACACACACACACACACACACACTTCATATGTAGCATACTAACCAAGTTGTACAGTGTTATATGTTTGTGTGTGAGTATGTTATGTATTACTGTATGTTTGTGTGTGAGTATGTTATGTAGTACTGTATGTTTGTGTGTGAGTATGTTATATATTAGTGTGTGTTTGTGTGTGAGTATGTTATGTATTACTGTATGTTTGTGTGTGCGTATGTTATATTAGTGTGTGTTTGTATATAGACCCTGTCAGACAGCATTCCTGAAGTTCAAAGGTCATATAGTCTCCAGTTAGTATCTTCTACACTAGCCCGTATTAATAGCACGGGCAATGATGTCATCATCACGGTGCGAGCCAGTGACAATCCTCATGGGACGGTAGAGTTCACTACAACAGCCGCTACCACACCCGAGGATGGGGGTGTGGTCTCACTAAATATAGTGCGACAACAAGGACTGGTGGGCGACTTGCAGGTCAATATCACCACCGTTGCCACGACAGCAGACAATTCAGATTTTGTTTTCACTAATTACAGTGAGTGAATTACTCGTGGTGTGTATGTGTGTGCGTGTGTATCTCGTGGTGTGTATGTGTGCGCATGTGTATCTCATGGTGTGTATGTGTGTGCATGTGTATCTCATGGTGTGTATGTGTGTGCATGTGTGTCTCATGGTGTGTATGTGTGTGCATGTGTGTCTCATGGTGTGCATGTGGTGCATCTCATGGTGTGTATGTGGTGCATCTCATGGTGTGTATGTGTGTGCATGTGCATCTCATGGTGTGTATGTGTGTGCGTGTGTTCCAGCTGTTCTTATGCCTTCTGAAGTATCTACAGTGAGCATTGGAGTTGGTATTGTTGATGATACCTTACCAGAACTAGATGAAATGTTTGCAGTTCGTCTACTGTCGGTAGAGTTACTGGGCATGCCCGAGCCAGGCTCGGTCCCGCCTACTCTTGGTCTGAATACAGAAGTCCAAGTGACCATACTTTCATCAGATCAGCCATTCGGCACTTTCAGTCTCGTCCAGAGCGAGTATGCAGTGACTGAGGGGGAGACCCTGGTCATTACTATAGTGAGAGAGGGAGGCAGACTGGGTGACATCACTGTGTCCTATGCATTCAATGATGGGCGTGGTGTTGCCCCTGGCGACTACACAGAACAGGGAACCACTGTAGTATTTGTGGAGGGACAAGAGAGGGCGGAGCTAGTGGTCTCCATAGTTGATGATACGTTACCAGAAACCATTGAGGATTTTTCATTCAACTTGCTTGGAGTTACCAGGGGTAACCTTGGCAACATCACTATGGCAACCATCCTCATTGCTGCCAGTGATTCACCGTTTGGCGTTGTTGGTTTCTCGTCATCCAGTGCAATGGGTGTGGTCATAAACAACCCAGTGAGCGTGCCCAGTGAGGTACAGTTAATTATAGAAAGGAGAGAGCCACGTGATGTTGCTACCAGCGTCATGTGGGAGGTCACGAGATCTGAAGGAGGCGTGGCATCTGAGGACATCGCAGCCTCTACTCTAGCAGGAACACTGACTCTGGCTAGTGGACAAGTGTGAGTAGCACACACATACATACAGCAGTAGGGTTGGTGTATGTATGTGTGAACGTGTGTCAATGTACTGGATCTTTTACCTGGGGATGTGTGTGTGTGTGTGTGTGTGTAGTTCTGGTATCGTCAGGATCATGGTGTTGACATCTTCCGGAGATGAAGCTGAAGAATTGTTCACAGTGACTATTGTGTCCACTTCTAATGGAGTAGCCATAGACTCCGCCCTTAGCTCCGCCTCCATTACTGTCAGATCTGTGGGCATACCATTTGGTGTGGTCAACTTCCAGGGAGATATCCTCAGACCACTTGTTGTCATGGAAATGGCCACACCCAGCATATTGTCACTTCCTGTTGAGCGCAGTGGGCAGCTGACCCTCAGTGTTAGTGTCAGTTACACAGTATCCAGAGTGGGTGTGGCAGATCCAGTCGCTGACGATGTGTCTCCAGTGTCGGGTACGGTGCAGTTCCCGCCTCTTCAAGGTCGCACTTTTATTGACTTCACCATTCTCTCGGACACGTTGAGCGAACAGAACGAGACGTTCATGGTGACCCTTACCAACCCTACCGGAGGTGCTACTCTGAACCCACAGACTGCCACGGCAACCTTCACTATCCTGTACGTCATGATGCTATTAGTAGTGCCGGCCTGCACGTTGTGTGTGCCAGAGTTAGTGCATGTTACAGTGCGTCCTGTGCCGGCCTGCACGTTGTGTGTGCCAGAGTTAGTGCATGTTACAGTGCGTCCTGTGCTGGCCTGCACGTTGTGTGTGTCAGAGTTAGTGCATGTTACAGTGCGTCCTGTGCCGGCCTGCACGTTGTGTGTGCCAGAGTTAGTGCATGTTACAGTGCGTCCTGTGCTGGCCTGCACGTTGTGTGTGTCAGAGTTAGTGTATGTTACAGTGCGTCCTGTGCTGGCCTGCACGTTGTGTGTGCCAGAGTTAGTGCATGTTACAGTGCGTCCTGTGCCGGCCTGCACGTTGTGTGTGCCAGAGTTAGTGTATGTTACAGTGCGTCCTGTGCTGGCCTGCACGTTGTGTGTGTCAGAGTATGTTACAGTGCGTCCTGTGCTGGCCTGCACGTTGTGTGTGCCAGAGTTAGTGCATGTTACAGTGCGTCCTGTGCCGGCCTGCACGTTGTGTGTGCCAGAGTTAGTGCATGTTACAGTGCGTCCTGTGCTGGCCTGCACGTTGTGTGTGTCAGAGTTAGTGCATGTTACAGTGCATCCTGTGCTGGCCTGCACGTTGTGTGTGTCAGAGTTAGTGCATGTTACAGTGTGTCCTGTGCCGGCCTGCACGTTGTGTGTGTCAGTGTTAGTGCATGTTACAGTGCGTCCTGTGCTGGCCTGCACGTTGTGTGTGTCAGAGTTAGTGCATGTTACAGTGTGTCCTGTGCCGGCCTGCACGTTGTGTGTGTCAGTGTTAGTGCATGTTACAGTGCGTCCTGTGCCGGCCTGCACGTTGTGTGTGTCAGTGTTAGTGCATGTTACAGTGCGTCCTGTGCTGGCATGCACATTGTGTGTGTCAGTGTTAGTGCATGTTACAGTGCGTCCTGTGCCGGCCTGCACGTTGTGTGTGTCAGTGTTAGTGCATGTTACAGTGCGTCCTGTGCCGGCCTGCACGTTGTGTGTGTCAGTGTTAGTGCATGTTACAGTGCGTCCTGTGCCGGCCTGCACGTTGTGTGTGTCAGAGTTAGTGCATGTTACAGTGCGTCCTGTGCCGGCCTGCACGTGTGGTGTCGAGTATGTTACAGGCGTAATGTGCTAGCCTGCACGTTGTGTGTGTCAGAGTAGTTACAGTGCGTCCTGTGCTGGCCTGCAGGTTGTGTGTGTCAGAGTATGTTACAGTGCGTCCTGTGCTAGCCTGCACGTTGTGTGTGTCAGAGTATGTTACAGTGCGTCCTGTGCTAGCCTGCACGTTGTGTGTGTCAGAGTATGTTACAGTGCGTCCTGTGCTGGCCTGCACGTTGTGTGTGTCAGAGTATGTTACAGTGCGTCCTGTGCTAGCCTGCACCTGCATACTCACTGATACTTGTCCATGTTGTTGGCTAGATAGTTGTTGTTGTTGTTGTTTTCATGTTTCCCTGTCATGTGTTGTAGAGAGAATGGACAGCCGCTTGGTCTGTTTGGTGTGGAGAATGCAAGTGTGAGTATTTCTAGGATGAACTCTGTGACCTCTCGCAGTCTTCACTACACGGTGCAGAGGACAGAGGGAGATGGGATCACAGCCGCCATCTTGCTCTCTCACTCTTACCAGGAGGTTAGTGTCATCTATGGAAGGGTTTATATGTGTAATGTATGTGTGTGTGTATGTATGCGTGTGTGTGATGTATGCATGTATGTGTGTGTGTGTATGTATGTATGTATACATATGTGTGTGTGTGTGTGTATGTTACAGAGCTCTGTGAGTGCAGTTGTTCAGTCGGAGTTGTTGGTGACTCTGTCTTCATCAGACTCCTCCCAGCTCGTCACTCTGCCTATATTACCAGGGGCTCACCTCTTACCTGGGTCTTCCATCACCATTACTATTGTCTCTGTAACTGTGACATCCCCTACCAGTTTGGCTGGTCAACTGTCTGCTATATCTCCAGACAGAGGCAATGCTCGTGCTCTAGTCACTGATGACTTGGCTAACGTTGCCATCGGCTTCACCCGCACTGCCGTGGCCGTCGATGAAGGTATATGCCTTATGATGAGGGTGTGTACACGTTGATGTGGGCGTGTACATGTTGATAAAGGTATATGCCTTATGGTGGAGGTGCTAGCATGTCAGTGAAGGTGTGTCAGTGAAGGCGTGTCAGTGAAGGCGTGCCAGTGAAGGCGTGTCAGTGAAGGTATGTCATGAAGGTGTGTCAGTGAAGGTGTGTCAGTGAAGGTGTGTCATGAAGGCGTGTCAGTGAAGGTGTGTCAGTGAAGGCGTGTCCCGTGAAGGTGTGTCAGTGCAGGCGTGTCAGTGACGGTGGTCAGTGCCGGCTGCAGTGAAGGTTGTGTCAGTGAAGGAGTGTAAGTGAAGGTAGTGTCATGAAGGCGGGTCAGTGAGGGTGTCAGTGAAGGCGTGTCAGGGAAGGCTTGTCAGTGAAGGCGTGTCAGGGAAGGCGTGCAGTGAAGGCGTCTTTAGGTGAAGGCGTGTCAGTGAAGGCGTGCCAGTGAAGGCGTGTCAGTGAAGGTATGTCATGAAGGTGTGTCAGTGAAGGTGTGTCAGTGAAGGTGTGTCATGAAGGCGTGTCAGTGAAGGTGTGTCAGTGAAGGCGTGTCAGTGAAGGTGTGTCAGTGAAGGCGTGTCAGTGAAGGTGTGTCAGTGAAGGCGTGTCAGTGAAGGTGTGTCAGTGAAGGCGTGTCAGTGAAGGTGTGTCAGTGAAGGCGTGTCAGTGAAGGTGTTGTCCAGTGGAAGGGTCTTGTCAGTGGTGAAGGCGGGTCAGTGAGGCGTGTCAGTGAAGGCGTTCAGTTGAAGGGTGAGTCATGGAAGGCGTGTCAGTGAAGGCGTGTGCAGTGAAGGTTGTGTCAGTGAAGGTGCCGTGTCACGGGAAAGGCGTGTACAGTGAAGGGGTGCCAGTTGAAAGGTGTGTCAGGAAGGTGTCAGTAAGGGTGTCAGTGAGGGTGTCTGTCGTGAAAGGGCGTGTCAACGAAAAGGGAAATATAGTATACATGAATGCGGGCAGACATCTTTTTCAAGCAGGGTTCAAACATGGGATGTATTCGATGACTAGGAGGACATACTAGACTTCTGTGTGTATCTCAACAGCAAAGTTAGAGTTATGTTAGCTTTTTAAACTTCTATCTTCTATAGCATGAAATAAACTATCGGAAATGTTATGTTAGAATTAGTTATGATCTGTACTTCTTACCTGACCTGTCTAGTCCACTAGGAGTGTAACATATGCATGTGTTTGTGTGTGTGTTTTTGTGTGTGATTAAATCACAAGTTCTGCACTAACTACATGTATGTGTGTGTGTGTGTTGTAGCTGTGAGCACGGGCAATGTGGTATTGTCTGTGTATCGAAGAGGTTCTCTAGGAGATGTCCAGTTGTCATGGACGACTGGATCCTCCAATTCCTCCTCCTTCTCACCTGGCTCTCTCTCTCCCCAGTCCGGTACACAGATGTTTGGACAAGACAATGTGACGTCCATTACACTCACGGTAAGATTATGTGGCCACGCCCAATCACCACACCTCTATACTGTGTATGCCCCACCCCCAGGCTCGTCCTGTCAGCCCTCATGGTGTGGCGGAGGTGTTTGCAGTAGAACTGGAAGCTGTTTCACTGGACCAAGACTTCCCGGCCGCTGTGTTCCCTGGACAGAATATTGCTAGAGTAGAGCCGCAAGGCATCCTGCAACTCGCCAGCGCACAGTACTCCGCTGTAGAGGGAACACTGGTGAGTGGGGGGGGTGTGTGTGTGTGTGTGCAGCAGAAGTTAGAGACACATGTGTATGTATGTATGTATGTATGTACATGTGTTTGTGTGTGCAGGCTGTAATATCAGTGTGGCGAAGGTACGGGTCTATGGGTGGAGTTATAGTGAGGGGTGTGGCCTCCGGTTTAGCGGCTAGTTCTCTGCCAGCAGACACTATAGCTGCAGTTCCGTCTGAAGACTTCATCACCACGACGCTGTCTATCTCCATGGGTGAAGGAGTCACTACCTCTAGCTTCTCTGTGGATCTCCCTGACAACAGTCTGCCCAGTGCCCTCAAGGCATTCCAATTCACACTCCTGTCTGTAGAATCTGACCCCGCCCAGACCACACCCACTGGTTCTCCTCGTCTGTCATCCGTGAACACTAGTGCTACGGTAGTGATATTGGATGATGAAGGAGGGACTGGCGTGTTCCAACTCCACCCACTAGCCAGCAATGCTACTGAAGGATCACAAGTCGTTCTTGAAGTACAAAGGTCAAGGGGTACAAGTGGTCGTGTGGCAGTGCGTGTTCAGACGATAGAGATGGGTGGGGCCACCAGTAATGTGGACTTCCTGTCTAGTGATCAGGAACTAGTGTTTGAGAATGGACAGAGTACGAGACCTGTGGTGCTCAATGTTTTTGATGATACCTTACCAGAATTCAGTGAGTCTTTTGGAGTGTTATTGTCTGCACCGAATGGACAAAATGTCCTCATCGACCCTAACTCAGTAAGTCAGTATACTAGGTAGCTCAGTATACTAGGTAGCTCAGTATACTAGATAAGTCAGTATACTAGATCATCACTAGATAAGTCAGTGAGTTTAGAAGGCAACAAGTGAAGTGAAGCTGGTCGCTGTCAGAGATGTATTTGTGGCCCATAAGTAGTGCATGTATTAGTGAACACTTCCATGTTTGCAGAGCAAGTGATGTTTGTTCAGATATTGGATGCCATACATTTTAGCAGCTATCCCATAAATACCACTTTATAGCAGGCAGTTGAAAATCTAATCCATGATGTGGTCTGTCATGAGGTTGAAGGCAAGAACACTTTAATAGAGTCACTAGCCGCAGTAATCACTCATTAGTGTCTAGTAATAAGAAACATAGGGACTACAGGGACACTAGACTCTGAGTCACTAGCCACAGTAATCACTCATTAGTGTCTAGTAATAAGAAACATAGGGACTACAGGGACACTAGACTCTGAGTCACTAGCCACAGTAATCACTCATTAGTGTCTAGTAATAAGAAACATAGGGACTACAGGGACACTAGACTCTGAGTCACTAGCCACAGTAATCACTCATTAGTGTCTAGTAATAAGAAACATAGGGACTACAGGGACACTAGACTCTGAGTCACTAGCCACAGTAATCACTCATTAGTGTCTAGT
>WLWD01004674.1_pt1 | contig 11265 bp, 17 predicted proteins | sample 6712731 | NCBI WGS metagenome assembly WLWD01 (sample SAMN12718690, study PRJNA576275) | sponge metagenome | isolation source: marine sponge | host: Mycale hentscheli | place: New Zealand: South Island, Marlborough, Capsize Point | collected 2014-11-01
TTGTACAGCATCCATCTCACACACATGGTGGAACTGATCGTGGTATACCTGTGATATGTCATGGCAGCTCTTCCACCAAGTCAGTCACACCACTGCCATCGACTTACACAATAGTGCGACCAGCTGTCATCAAGACAAAGGACTTCAGTGCCCCGGCTGTACAAGGTCTTGTGAGACCATCCAACTTCCTTGCTACTAAAGCTGCCACAGAAGATGAGTATGCATGGCTCTGCAAAGTCAAGACCGCCATTGAAAAGACGGACTCTACCATGGATGGCTGGATATCATGGTCTGCCTACCATGCTGACTTGCAACAAGCTGTCATCCCACCTGCTGCAATTAATGCACTGTTGCCTCTGTTTCTTGACAATACGAACTCAGTGGCAATGATACGTCACTCCATGGACATTGTCAAAGCAGCAGTTCAGCACTTGAACCCTGGTCAGACGCCTGTCCTTGCAGCTGATCAGCCATTGTATGCTCTCGCGAAGAAGATCCAATGAACTTGGCCAGCCACATACGGAGAGGATCACTTTGTCATCATGTTCGGTGGTCTCCACATCGAAATGGCCACGTTGAAGTTGCTGGGAGACTGGCTGGGAGACTGGCTGGAAGACAGTGGCTGGACAAATGCCCTGGTACAGGCGGACATTGCAAGTTCTGGAACAGCAAATTCCTTCATACACGCCAGCCACGTCACTAAGACTCGCCATGCGCACCAGGTTACAGCTGCAAGCCTTTACACACTCCTCAAACAAGCTTACAGTGAAGACTGCCAATCTGATGATACCATTGCCATGCAACCCGATGCTCCACCTTTTGAGGAGTGGTGTATACAGCGAGCAGAGGCCAGTGTTCACTTTGACTATTGGTTGAAGACCTTGACATTGGAGCTTCTTTTGCTACGATACATCAGGTCCCTTCGTGAAGGTAACTTCCAGCTCTACGTGGAATCCCTGACCCAGATCATTCCCTGGATGTTTGCCCTAGATCATACGCACTACTCCAGATGGCTTCCTGTACATATCCGTGACATGACAACTCTCGCTGAAAAACACCCCAATGTCCTAGCAGAATTCAAGTCAGGAAAATTTGTGGTGCACAAAACCAGAAACAAGTTCTCTGCCATGGCACTTGACCAGTGCCATGAGCAGAACAATGCAATGGTGAAAGGTTCTGGTGGGGCCATTGGACTGACTGGCAATCCTGTAGCACTCAGATGCTGGATGGTAGCAGGGCCAGAAATTGCCAGGATCACTGCAGAGTTTGAAGAACAGGTCAGACACCAAAAGGATGATGGTGGTGACGCTGGACACCATCACCATGACCAGCAACCCGCAGTACAGGTAGCATTCCTGAAGGATGTTAGGGCACTTGTGACGGTGTTTGAAGAGATGGGGAATCCATTTCTAGAACGCAGCCAAGACCTACTAGTCATTGACACAAAGGACATCATGAATGCCCAAGTGGCTGAAACTGTAAGAAGGATCAAGACCCTTGGTGAGGAGCAGTACACTGAGTATGTGACAGAAAGGCTGGAAGAGTGTACAACACCCATCACACAAACAATTCCCAAGAACAAGTTGCCACTCTTCAGTAGGCCACCAGTCAAGAGTAAGTCAAGACACAAGGAACAGCTAGCAGCACTGAAGAGTGACTGTGGTCTCTTTTCAAGGCTTTATATCTCTTGTCAAACACGAGACGGAGATATGGACAACTTCTTTTCCCATGAAAACCAGGCAGCTCCACCAGCGCTATCAACTGGAGGGAAATTGCAGTTTGGAGTTAAAGCAGACTTACTTCGCTGCCTGGAATCAGATCTGCTTGAAGAAAGTATGAGCAATGGTGCACCTATAACTGATGCAACCATTCTCGATGGTGCAGTTGTGGTTCAAATGCTAAATCCTAGTGCATCAAGAACATTTCAAGAGTATGGAGAAGGTGTGTTTGCATCATATGTTCTTGCTCAACTTGAGAAAAGCAACCGGATTGACCTTGTCTGGGATGTATACCAACCAGCCAGCCTGAAAGCCTCCACTAGAGAGAAGAGGGGAAAGGGCACAAGGAAGAGGGTGGGTCCCTCTACTAAGATGCCAAAGAACTGGAGTGAGTGGACGAGAACAAAACTGAATTGTTTGCCTTCCTGTCACATGTTGTTGTTCACCTATCTGTAGGAGAGGGCAAAGAAATTTATGCAACCAATGGAAATGGAGTCCTCTGCTCTCCTGCTGAGTCATGTTTGACTCACCTTGCCCCATATTCACAAGAGGAGGCTGACCTTGGCTACTTCTGCATGCGGCAGATGCTGTGCAAAAGGGATGTAGGAGTGTAATCATACGTACTGTTGATACTGATGTGGTGGTGTTGGCTGTGTCAACATTCAGCAAGATAGCTCCTGATGAGATGTGGGTTGCCTTTGGTGTCAAGTCAAGCTTTCGATACATAGCTATTCATGAAATGGTCGCCTCAATGAACCCAACACAGTGTCTGACACTCCCAGTCTTTCATGCTTTCACTGGGTGTGACACTGTATCTTCTTTTGCTGGCAGAGGAAAGAAGACGGCCTGGGTTACTTGGAGGTCTTTCCCAGAGGTGACCAGTGCTTTCAATGAACTCCTAGGCATGCCAACTGAGGTCAGTGAAGAATCAATGTTCCTACTAGAAAGATTTGTTGTGTTGATGTATGACCGAACCAGTGAGAGCATGGAAGTGAATGATGCCAGGAAACAACTCTTCTCACAGAAGTCTAGAACTCTAGATAACATTCCTCCAACCCAGGCAGCGCTCAAACAGCATATCAAACGCACTTGCTACCAGGCAAACTGTTGGAACCAGGCATTAGTCACAGATCCAGATATGCCAGAGCCATCTGGCTGGGGCTGGACAAAGGAAACAACCGGGTGACAGCCTCTTTGGACCACTCTACCTGAAGCATCAAAATCATGCCATGAATTGATCTCCTGTCACTGCAAGAAGGGGTGCACTGGACGCTGCAAGTGTGGTAAAGCTGCACTCAAGTGCACTGCACTATGCTTGTGTTCTGGAGACTGTTAGGTTGTGATACTCAGGATTGTGGACAATGTTAATTAGAAATTTGATGTAATTTGACCTTAATTTTGCCCTATATGCATTTTCTGGGGGTCTGGAGGCCTCAGAAGTATCACCAAATGAATGAGCACCCCTAATTTGGTTGGAAGTGACACCTCAACTGTTTTATAACTATCAAAATTAAGCGCACTTGAACATTAAGCAGGGTAAACTGGCGGCCATCTTGAATTTGACCTCTCCCGGTCTTCAGAGGTCAAATCCAACTTCCCTCCACATCTGAAAATAAACCTTATGGTATGTACTAACCATGCTAGAAGTTTCATGCTTTAATCAAAAAGTGCACGATTTAGTTAAATTTTGGAGCTAACCCACTGTACTATTAGCTCACTACTTGAAGAAGAAAATGAACAACAATAAAACAACACAACATTATATTAAAATGGATCAACTATACAGATCTACCACATTATAATACCATAACAGTGGTATAGGAAGATGTTTCAGTATGGGTGGGGTGTGTGTGCTTTTGTGGTTAAAAATTGTTCATGTGAGAAATCATTTCATGAGATAGTGTCCCAAAATTATGGGGGGGGGGGGGGGGGTAACCGACATGCTACGCCCACATACCCCACCCACATGCCAACATTGGTCTATGCTATTATAGAACTTACCAGGGTCTAAGTATTTGGGAACGAGTTCATTCATCAAACTTGATGATGCCACAGCTGCTTCAGATGGCTTCATGACACAGCAATTGCCTAATAAAAAGGATGATAAGGTTGATGGTAATAATAATAACAATAATAATAATAATAATAATATGGCAGACTGCTTCACAACAATGAAGGGAAAAAAAAGGTGACTAGAACTACAACTCTAGAGTTTGTTTACTCGTTCAAATAAAAAACAGAGGAGAGGAAGGGGGCGGATGGGAGGAAGGATGTAGCCAGGGATGTATTTCGCGATAAGTGGAAAATAGCGCCTACCAGATTTTGTCACCAACTTCCCAGAGACTATTATAGTTTGCACTACAGTTACTTCGCATACAAAAACTGGGAACAATAGCAATAGAAAGAAATAAGTCATGAGGACCTTAACAGATGGAAACAAACAAACAAATGGCAGGCTATAAATCTCATGCATGCGTGCTGAGGGTAACAGAGAATGGCCAACCAAAAGTGTCATATAGCACTATGGACAATGACATGGTTAATTTAATTTTGGCATACATCCCGTAAGACTCTTCTATTGGTCCGACCTTAGTCCTATAGGACAACTGATAGCAGTACGGGACAGAGAAATAGACAACTGGCGGTACAGTTCAATATCCTATTAGCAACGTAGATTTTTTCAAACGAGTAAACACTGATCATGGACCAGGAGTAACATAAAGTGTATCAAACATTTATAATTAGGTGCAGACTAACATATGTGACCGTCTACAGGAAAATCGGGCACAACGCGGCAAGCACCAAATTGGACAATTAACAATTTTATGGTTTCTGTCAATTTTTTACCAAAATATTTTTAATGCATTATATGGAATGATAACCTATTTTTATAGATACTGACCAAGTTAGAAGGACAGGCACACTCTGAAACTGAAGGAATAAGCCCGAGAAGTCACCGTATCAACTTACTGCAGAATGAGTATCCGGATCGTTGCTAAGCTCTAGTTTTAGCATGAGTAAAACTCGTGCCAAATTGCTGCGCCGTGAAGGCGGGAAAATACAGCTCAGGAACGTGCAGTTTAGATAGAGCTAGAGACAGACCATGAGTGAAGCCTGGAACCTAGCCAGAGCTTTGAATCTCCGCCACCGCGATGGCCTGGACACGATGGGTGGAGCCGATGGTGAAGCCTAGAGGAGCTCATTAGTAAATTCATGGCTCCATGAAGTGAAGACTAACCCCCAGACTGTTAGTACCCAATCAACCAAATTACTCATAGTCATAACTCTTTTACTTTATTAGGTGATGAAGAATTTGATGGCCACTTTATTGACTACTCAGAAGAAGGTATCTTCATGCAACAGCCTAGGGCTTATATTTTTACTAATTAAGAAAAATCTATAAAAAATAATACATTTTTAAAGGTTCTAGTGATGTTTCTGAGTCAGAGTCTATTCCTCCTCTTTTTGAGGATGCATTCAGCTTATATGACCCCCTGGATCCCTCAGACTCTGACATCGAGGCTTCAGACCCCTCAACACCAGAACACTTCCAACCATACTTCAAGAGGGGAGCCTTTGATGAAATTACATCAGGCAAAGTGATAGTGAAGATGCGATGTGATGCTGAGGAGAAGACGCTCACCCTCCTCACGAAGAACCACCAAGACTGGAAGCTCCATCCCGAACAGCTACCCGAAGTGATTGAGCCACCAGGACTGCCACAGGAGAAGCAGAAGTACCTGCATAATAAAATCCGGGACTTTGTCCCGGATGCATGTAAAGACATTGCCTGTCCTCCACCTCATACTCAGACACCTCACAACCATGACTCCACACTTTTACCATCCACATCTCCTTCTCCCTCTCCACCATCCTCACCCCCACCCAAAAGAAGCCGAAAAAGCAGAGCCAACTAATTTTTTATTAAAGTTCTTGTTAGCTATTCATAATTACGTCATGATACATACAATTGCAACTTACCTGTAGCTACTATGCCAACAGTATCAAGATTCAAGCTAGAATATCCTTGTATAGCAGCAAGAACCCCAATAACAGGCTGATCCCGGGCATTCATTGCCTAGAAAAACACGAAAGAAGAAGAAACGGAGAAAAAAGAGTAATAATGCAGAAAGCTATTACGAACTAACACTACTACGAACAAACACTAGAACAAACAAACACTGTGTGCACACGGTTATACCAGTATGTGTGTGCACACAGTGGTATTACTAGTCCGTGTGTGCACACAGTGGTAATACTAGTGCGTGCACACAGTGGTATTACTAGTGCGTGTGTGCACACAGTGGTAATACTAGTGCGTGCACACAGTGGTATTACTAGTGCGTGTGTGCACACAGTGGTAATACTAGTGCGTGTACACAGTGGTAATACTAGAGCGTGTGTGCACAGTGGTAATACTAGTGCGTATACACAGTGGTAATACTAGTGCGTGCACACAGTGGTAATACTAGTGCGTGTGTGCACACAGTGGTAATACTAGTGCGTGTACACAGTGGTATTACTAGTCCGTGTGTGCACACAGTGGTAATACTAGTGCGTGCACACAGTGGTATTACTAGTGCGTGTGTGCACACCAGTGTTGTGGTAATTGCAATTGGTAATTGTAATTAGCTGTAATCATTACACCATCTGCAGTAATTGTAATTGTAATTGTAATTACCTGTAATTGGCAAGTAGTTGGTCAAAGACCACTTTGGTAAAGGGTCAGTTCTAAAGCACATGGCTGCTAGCAAGAAAATAAATTCTCAGTTTTTATAATATTAAATGTAGATAGAAATAACTTTCTCTTTTAAGAATAATTGATGAATTAAAACAAAATTACAAACTTTATGGGCCCTATTACATGAGCACTTATCCTGAGGAGGCGATGTGATGTAATTGTATGTAATTGCTAATAGATTTGTTGTAATTAGTTCTTAAAGGTGTAATTGGTAATTGAAATTGTAATTGAGAAGTAAATATTTTATATATAATATAATTTATTGAGAAGTAAATATTTTATATATAATTTATTTTAAATATATAAGTAATTGTAATTGTAATTGATTACTTTACTCCTGTAATTGCCACAACCCTGGTGCACACAGTGGTAATACTAGTGCGTGTACACAGTTGGTATTACTAGTCCGTGTGTGCACACAGTGGTAATACTAGTGCGTGCACACAGTGTTAATACTAGTGCGTGCACACAGTGGTACTACTAGTATGTGTGTGCACACAGTGGTAATACTAGTGCGTAAACACAGTGATATTACTAGTATGTGCCTGCACACAGTGGTACTACTAGTATGCGTGTACACAGTGATATTACTAGTATGTGTGTACACAGTGGTAATACTAGTGCGTGCACACAGTAGTACTACTAGCATGCGTGTACACAGTGGTAATACTAGTATGCGCGTGCACACAGTGATAATACTAGTGCGTGCACACAGTGGTACTACTAGTATGTGTACTACTAGTATGCGTGTACACAGTGGTACTACTAGTGCGTACACACAGTGGTACTACTAGTATGTGTGTGTGCACACAGTGGTAATACTAGTGCGTGCACACAGTGGTAATACTAGTGTGTGCACACAGTGGTACTACTAGTATGTGTGCGTGCACACAGTGGTAATACTAGTGCGTGTGTGCACACAATGGTAATACTAGTGCGTGCACAGTGGTACTACTAGTATGTGTGTGCACACAGTGGTAATACTAGTGCATGTACACAGTGATATTACTAGTATGTGTGTGCACACAGTGATACCACTAGTATGTGTGTGTGCACACAGTGGTAATACTAATGCGTGTGAGCACACAGTGGTAATACTAGTTCGTGCACACAGTAATACTACTAGTGTGTGTGTGCACACAGTGGTAATACTAGTGCGTGCACACAGTGGTAATACTAGTGCGTGTGAGCACACAGTGGTAATACTAGTGCGTGTACACAGTGATATTACTAGTGTGTGTGTGTGCATACAGTGGTAATACTAGTGCGTGTACGCAGCGATATCACTAGTATGTGTGTGCACACAGTGGTAATACTAGTGCGTGCACACAGTGATATTACTAGTGTGTGTGTGTGTGTGTGTGCATACAGTGGTAATACTAGTGCGTGTGTGCACACAGTGGTAATACTAGTGCGTGTACACAGTGGTAATACTAGTGCGTGTACAGTGGTAATACTAGTGCGTGTGAGAACACAGTGGTAATACTAGTGTGTGTACACAGTGGTATTACTAGAGTGTGCACACAGTGGTATTACTAGTGTGTGTGTGTGTGCACACAGTGGTAATACTAGTGCGTGTGTGCACACAGTGGTAATACTAGTGCGTGTACACAGTGGTAATACTAGTGCGTGTACACAGTGGTATTACTAGTGTGTGTGTGCACACAGTGGTAATACTAGTGCGTGTACACAGTGGTATTACTAGTGTGTACACAGTGGTATTACTAGTGTGTGTGTGCACACAGTGGTAATACTAGTGCGTGTGTGCACAGTGGTAATATTAGTGCGTGTACACAGTGATATTACTAGTGTGTGTGTGCACACAGTGGTAATACTAGTGCGTGTGTAAACACAGTGGTAATACTAGTGCGTGTACACAGTGATATTACTAGTGTGTGTGTGTGCACACACAGTGGTATTACTAGTGCGTGTGAGCACACAGTGGTAATACTAGTGCGTGTACACAGTGATATTACTAGTGTGTGTGTGTGCACACAGTGGTAATACTAGTGCGTGTGTGCACACAGTGGTAATACTAGTGCGTGTACACAGTGATATTACTAGTGTGTGTGTCTGCACACAGTGGTATTACTAGTGCGTGCACACAGTGGTAATACTAGTGCGTGCGTGCACACAGTGGTAATACTAGTGTGTGTGTGTACACACAGTGGTAATATTAGTGCGTGTGTGCACACAGTGGTAATACTAGTGTGTGCACACAGTGGTAATACTAGTGCGTGTGTGCACACAGTGGTAATACTAGTGCGCGCACACAGTGGTAATACTAGTGCGTGTACACAGTGGTAATACTAGTGCATGTGAGCACACAGTGGTATTACTAGTGCGTGCACACAGTGGTATTACTAGTGTGTGTGTGTGTGCACACAGTGGTAATACTAGTGCGTGTGTGCACACAGTGGTAATACTAGTGCGTGTACAGTGGTAATACTAGTGCGTGTACACAGTGGTATTACTAGTGCGTGTGTGCACACAGTGGTATTACTAGTGTGTGTGTGTGTGCGCACAGTGGTAATACTAGTGCGTGTACACAGTGGTATTACTAGTGCGTGTACACAGTGGTATTACTATTGCGTGTGAGCACACAGTGGTAATACTAGTGCGTGTGCACACAGTGGTATTACTAGAGCGTGTACACAGTGGTATTACTAGTGTGTGTGCACACAGTGGTATTACCAGAGCGTGTACACAGTGGTATTACTAGTGCGTGTGTGCACACAGTGGTATTACTAGTGCGTGTGCACACAGTGGTAATACTAGTGTGTGTGCACACAGTGGTATTACTAGAGCGTGTACACAGTGGTATTACTAGTGCGTGTGTACACAGTGGTATTACTAGAGCGTGTACACAGTGGTATTACTAGTGCGTGTGCACACAGTGGTATTACTAGAGCGTGTACACAGTGGTATGACTAGTGCGTGTGTGCACACAGTGGTATAACTAGTGCGTGTGTGCACACAGTGGTAATACTAGTGCGTGCACACAGTGGTATTACTAGTGCGTGTGCACACAGTGGTATTACTAGAGCGTGTACACAGTGGTATTACTAGTGCGTGTGTGCACACAGCAGTGCACATAGTAACTATTGGGATATGAAAGGACAGTTTGTCTGACCAAATCCAGAAATGGTCAGACATATTAAGATTTTGGTCGGACATAAATTATTATATATTTTTTGTACAGATAAATTCCTTGGAAAGATCCAAATGGAGTTAACTGACTTTAATTGATTTAGTGTTGTTTTTTGTAGACAAAAAATTGAGAACTGTGTTTACCAATGAGAATGTGTAATTAAGAAGAATACTTTAATAAAGGAGATATGAAATTGAGAACATTGTTTTTAACAAATGAGAATACGAAGTTGATGCAGTGTTTAATGATTAGCTAGCTGCATGTATTAGTCATTATGACCTTCACTGTCACAGTCCGAGTTGTTGTTGCTGGAATCACTGTCTAGTAACTTTTCCCAGTCTGATGGACTCCAGCAGAACTCTGCATCATCATCCTCGTCGTCCGAATGTCTTGTTGCTGCTCTCTTCTTCCTGGGTCCAGTGTGATTACCAGAAACTCGTCTAATCTTCTCTCTCTGCCACAGGTTCACAGCGGTAGTAGCATCCCACTGTTCCAGAGGAGGCCCCTCAATTCGTATTTGAAGAAGGTGGTCCAAGTGATCTTCTCCTAGAGATGTTCGTCTGTTTGTTTTTGTAAGTTTCAGCTGTGAGAAGCAGCGCTCCACGTGAGCATTGGATAAAGGAATGGTAAAAGTGAGTTCAACTAAGGTAAGTATATTGTTCCACTTCTTAGCATCACATGAATTGAATAATTTCCACCAAACAACTGAATAAGGATCCTGAACTAAGTTAATATACTGCTTAGCATACCAAACCATATCATCCCATTCTTGCTGAAGTAGAGCAGAATTAACATCAGCCTTCTGGAGGGGAACAGCGAACCTCAACTGCAAGTTTTGAATTGCCTCATGCCCAAAAGATGCATCAGCCACCTTTTCCCACCCATGAGTAGCCAAAATTTTCAGCGCATCTGAAAGAGTTTCTGTGTCTGACCCTATGCGAGTTTTCAAACGATCACGTAGGCAGTATAAAATTGAGTCTATGAAGCCTTGGTAGTTGTTCCTCAAGAAATCCAAAGTTTGATCAAAATTAGTTATTTCAACATTTTGATATATTTTATTAGAAGTGCCACCATTTTGATCTTCCTTAATTCTGTATAACACTTTCTTTACAGATGGAAAGACAGTTAATTCTGTGCTTTTCAAACTTCTCAGTGCAGTGTTTGTTCTAAGAATAGCTTCAATGGCATTAACAATGCACAACTGTTCTGACTGAAGGCATTTGCAGAGTATAGAAACAGGTTGCAAAATGTCATGGAAGGCTGCACAACCTAACAATATCCTACTGTTTCTCCATTTACGCAAGTACCCTATCAATTTTTGCTTGTCACTAGGTTTGGTAGATGGGCTTTCACTAAGAGTAATTAAATGATTCATATAAGCCCCAAACCTGTCAAGTATCCGCTGAAGAGCCTGAACTTTGTGACAAACAAATCTTGTACCACATGCACGTTTAGGTTTATTCCCATGACCATCAGCTGGAAAATCTGGTACATCCAGTAATGACTTTAGTTCACTAGTTACTTCCTCAAGTTCTCTACACTTTTTAGGTGCCTTAGAGTACACATAATATATTTGCATGAGAAATTCATCAATATTAGTAAATAGTGTTTGCTTTAAAGCATCTTTCAAAGACAGCTCAAGCCTGTGAGATAAA
>WLWD01001265.1_pt1 | contig 11248 bp, 15 predicted proteins | sample 6712731 | NCBI WGS metagenome assembly WLWD01 (sample SAMN12718690, study PRJNA576275) | sponge metagenome | isolation source: marine sponge | host: Mycale hentscheli | place: New Zealand: South Island, Marlborough, Capsize Point | collected 2014-11-01
CAAAAATGAAATGAGAGAAACTGCCGGGGACCATGTAATTAGCATATTTTAGAGTTGGACGTGTCCAGTGGACAAAAATGAAATAAGGGAAACAACCGGGGTCCATGTAATTAGCATATTTTAGAGTCAGACGTGTCCAGTGGACTAAAATGAAACGAGAAATACTGACGGAAACCAAGTAATTAGCATAATTTAGAGTCAGACGTGTCCAGTGGACTAAAATGAAACGAGAGAAACTGCCGGGGACCAAGTAATTAGCATATTTTAGAGTCAGATGTGTCCAGTGGACTAAAATAAAACGAGAGAAACTGCCGGGGATCATGTAATTAGCATATTTAATAGTCGGATGCGTCCAGTGGACTAAAATGAAACGAGAGAAACTGCCGGGGACCATGTAATTAGCGTATTTTAGAGTCGTACGTGTCCAGTGGACTAAAGTTAAACGAGAGAAACTGCCTGGGATCATGTAATTAGCATTTTTCGTAGTCGGATGTGTCCAGCGGACTAAAATGAAACGAGAAAAACTGCCGTGGACCATGTAATTAGCATATTTTAGAGTTAGACGTGTCCAGTGGACTAAAATGAAACAAGAGAAACTGCCGTGCACCATGGAATTAGCATAATTTAGAGTTTGACGTGTCCAGTGGACTAAAATGAAACGAGAAATACTGACGGAAACCAAGTAATTAGCATAATTTAGAGTCAGACGTGTCCAGTGGACAAAAATGAAATGAGAGAAACTGCCGGGGACCATGTAATTAGCATATTTTAGAGTTGGACGTGTCCAGTGGACAAAAATGAAATGAGGGAAACAGCCGGGGACCATGTAATTAGCATATTTTAGAGTCAGACGTGTCCAGTGGACTAAAATGAAACAAGAGAAACTGCCGTGCACCATGGAATTAGCATAATTGAAAGTTTGACGTGTCCAGTGGACTAAAATGAAACGAGAAATACTGACGGAAACCAAGTAATTAGCATAATTTAGAGTCAGACGTGTCCAGTGGACTAAAATGAAACGAGAGAAACTGCTGGGGACCAAGTAATTAGCATATTTTAGAGTCAGATGTGTCCAGTGGACTAAAATAAAACGAGAGAAACTGCCGGGGATCATGTAATTAGCATATTTCATAGTCAGGCGTGTCCAGTGGACTGTAATCAAACGAGAGACTCTGCCGGGGACCATGGAATTAGCATGTTTTAGAGTCGGACGTGTCCAGTGGACTAAAATGAAACGAGAGAAACTGCCGGGGACCAAGTAATTAGCATAATTTAGAGTCGGACGTGTCCAGTGGACTAAAATGAAACGAGAGAAACTGCCTGGGACCATGTAGTTAGCATATTTTAGAGTCGGACGTGTTCAGTGGACTAAAATAAAATGAGAGAAACTGCCGGGAACCATGTAATTAGCATATTTCGAAGTCAGACGTGTCCAGTGGACTAAAATGAAACGAGAGAAACTGCCGGGAACCATGTAATTATCATATTTTAGAGTCAAATGTGTCCAGTGGACTAAAATGAAACAAGAAAAACTGCCGTGGACCATGTAATTAGCATATTTTAGAGTCTGACGTGTCCAGTGGACTAAAATGAAACGAGAGAAACCGCCGGGGATTATGTAATTAGCACATTTTAGAGTCTAACGTGTCCACTGGACTAAAATAAAATGAGAGAAACTGCCGGGAACCATGTAATTAGCATATTTCGAAGTCAGACGTGTCCAGTGGACTAAAATGAAACGAGAGAAACTGCCGGGAACCATGTAATTAGCACATTTTAGAGTCTAACGTGTCCACTGGACTAAAATAAAACGAGAGAAACTGCCGGGGATTATGTAATTATAATATTTTAGAGTCGGACGTGTCCAGTTGACATAAATAAAACGAAAGAAACTGCCGGGAACCATGTAATTATCATATTTTAGAGTCGGACGTGTTCAGTGGACTAAAATGAAACGAGAGAAACTGCCGTGGACCATGTAATTAGCATATTTTAGAGTTGGACGTGTCCAGTAGACTAAAATGAAACGAGAGAAACTGCCTGGGACCATGTAATTAGCATATTTTAGAGTTGGACGTGTCCAGTAGACTAAAATGAAACGAGAGAAACTGCCTGGGACCATGTAATTAGCATATTTTAGAGTCGGACGTGTTCAGTGCACTAAAATGAAATGAGAGAAACTGCTGGGGACTATGTAATTATCATATTTCAGAGTCGGACGTGTCCAGTGGACTAAAATGAAACGAGAGTAACTGCCGGGGATCATGTAATAAACACATTTCATAGTCGGACGTGTCTAGTGGACTAAAATGAAACGAGAGAAACTGCCGGGGACCATGTTATTAGCATATTTTAGAGTCGGACGTGTCCAGTTGACTAAAATGAAACGAGAGAAACTGCCGGGGACCAAGTAATTAGCATATTTTAGAGTCAAACGTGTCCAGTGGACTAAAATGAAACGAGAGAAACTGCCGGGGACCATGTAATTAGCATATTTCATAGTCAGGCGTGTCCAGTGGACTGTAATCAAACGAGAGACTCTGCTGGGGACCATGGAATTAGCATGTTTTAGAGTCGGACGTGTCCAGTGGACTAAAATGAAACGAGAGAAACTGCCGGGGACTAAGTAATTAGCATAATTTAGAGTCGGACGTGTCCAGTGGACTAAAATGAAACGAGAGAAACTGCCTGGGACCATGTAGTTAGCATATTTTAGAGTCGGACGTGTTCAGTGGACTAAAATGAAACGAGAGATACTGCCGGGGACCAAGTAATTATAATATAAGTCGGACGTGTCTAGTGGACAAAAATGAAATGAGGGAAACAGCCGGAGACCATGGAATTAGCATAATTTAGAGTCACACGTGTCCAGTGGACTAAAATGAAAGGAGAGAAACTGCCGGGGACCATGTAATTAGCATATTTCATTGTCAGGCGTGTCCAGTGGACTAAAATGAAACGAGAGAAACTGCCGGGAACCATGTAATTATCATATTATAGAGTCAAACGTGTCCAGTGAACTAAATTGAAACGAGAGAAACTTCCGGGAACCATGTAATTAGCATATTTTAGAGTCAAACGTGTCCAGTGAACTAAATTGAAACGAGATAAACTGCCGGGAACCATGTAATTAGCATATTTTAGAGTCGGACGTGTCCAGTGGACTAAAATGAAACGAGAGAAACTGCCGAGAACCATGTAATTATCATATTTTAGAGTCAAACGTGTTCAGTGGACTAAACTAAAACGAGAGAAACTGCCGGGGACCAGGTAATTAGCATAATTTAGAGTTGGACGTGTCCAGTGGACAAAAATGAAATGAGAGAAACTGCCGGGGACCATGTAATTAGCATATTTTAAAGTTGGACGTGTCTAGTGGACAAAAATGAAATGAGAGAAACAGCCGGGGACCATGGAATTAGCATAATTTAGAGTCGGACATGTCCAGTGGACTAAAATGAAGCGAGAGAAACTGCCGGGGACCATGGAATTAGCATAATTTACAGTTTGACGTGTCCAGTGGACTAAAATGAAACGAGAAATACTGACGGAAACCAAGTAATTAGCATAATTTAGAGTCAGACGTGTCCAGTGGACTAAAATGAAACGAGAGAAACTGCCGTGGACCATGTAATTAGCATAGTTTAGAGTCAGACGTGTCCAGTGGACTAAAATGAAACGAGAGAAACTGCCGGGGATCATGTAATTAGCATATTTCATAGTCGGATGCGTCCAGTGGACTAAAATGAAACGAGAGAAACTGCCGGGGACCATGTAATTAGCACATTTTAGATTCGGACGTGTCCAGTGGACTAAAATAAAACGAGAGAAACTGCCGGGGACCATGTAATTATCATATTTTAGAGTCGGACGTGTCCAGTGGACTAAAATGAAACGAGAGAATCTGCCGGGGGACCATGTAATTAGCACATTTTAGAGTCGGACGTGTCCACTGGACTAAACAAAATCGAAAGAAACTACTGGGAACCATGTAATTAGCATATTTTAGAGTCAAACGTGTCCAGTGGACTAAAATGAAACGAGACAAACTGTCCGGGACCATGCAATTATAATATTTGAGAGTCGAACGTGTCCAGTTGACAAAAATAAAACGACAAAAACTGCCGGGGATCTTGAAATTATAATATTTTAGAGTCGGACTTGTCCAGTTGACATATATAAAACGAGAGAAACTGCCGGGGATCATGTAATTATCATATTTTAGAGTCAAACGTGTCCATGGAGACTAAAATGAAACGAGAGAAACTGCCGGGGATCAATGTATTATAATATTTTATAGTCGACTTGTCAAGTGACGTAAAGATAACGAAATAAACTGCCTGGAACCAGTCATTAGCATATTTCTAGTCGGGTGCGGCGTGTCCATTGGAACTAAAGAAAGAGAGAAACTGCCTGGGAACAATGTAATTATGATATTTTAGAGTCGGACGTTTCCAATTGACAAAAAATGAAACGAGAGAAACTGCCGGGAAACCATTAATGGAGCAATATTTTAAGATTCGGACCGTGTCCACTGGACGTAAAATAAAACGAGAGAAACTGCCGGGAACCATGTACTTATCATAATTTAGAGTCGGACGGGTGTCCAGTGTACTATACTGAAACGAGAGAAACGTCCAGGACCATGTAATTATAATATTACAGAGTCGAACGTGTCCGAGATTGACAAAAATGAACGCGAGAAACTGCCGGGAACCGATGAGCTTATCTATTATAGAGTCCAAACGGTGTCCATGGACAAAAGTAAATGAGAGAAACTTAAACTGCCGGGACATGTAATTAGCATATTTTAGAGTTGGACTTGTCCATTTGACAAAATGAAATGAGTGAAACACCGGGGACCATGGAATTAGCATAATTTTAAGTCGGACGTGCAGTGGACAAAAATGAAATGAGAAAAACTGCCGGGGACCATGTAATTAGCATATTTTAGAGTTGGACGTGTCCAGTGGACAAAAATGAAATGAGGGAAACAGCCGGGGACCATGGAATTAGCATAATTTAGAGTCAGACGTTTCCAGTGGACTAAAATGAAACGAGAGAAAACTGCCGGGGACCAAGTAATTAGCATATTTTAGAGTCGAACGTGTCCAGTGGACTAAAATGAAACGAGAGAAACTGCCGGGGACCAAGTAATTAGCACAATTTAGAGTCGGACGTGTCCAGTGGACTAAAATGAAACGAGAGAAACTGCCGTGGACCATGTAATTAGCACACTTTAGAGTCGGAGGTTTCCAGAGGACTACAATAAAACGAGAGAAACGGCCGGGGACCATGGAATTAGCATAATATAGAGTCAGACGTGTCCAGTGGACAAAAATGAAATGAGAGAAACTGTCGGGGACCTTGTAATTAGCATATTTTAGAGTTGGACGTCCAGTGTACAAAAATGAAATGAGAGAAACTGCCGGGGACCATGTAATATGTATATTTTAGAGTTGGACGTGTCCAGTGGACAAAAATTAAATGAGAGAAACAGCCGGGGACCATGGAATTAGCATAATTTAGAGTCGGACGTGTCCAGTGGACTAAAATGAAACGAAAGAAACTGCCGGGGACCATGTAATTCGCATATTTTAGAGTCAGATGTGTCCAGTGGACTAAAATGAAACGAGAGAAACTGCTGGGGACCATGGAATTAGCATAAATTAGAGTCGGACGTGTCCAGTGGACTAAAATGAAACGAGAGAAACTTCCGGGGACCAAGTATTTAGCATAATTTAGAGTCGGTCGTGTCCAATGGATTAAAATGAAACGAGAGAAACTGCCGGGGACCAAGTAATTAGCATATTTTAGAGTCTGACGTGTCCAGTGGACTAAAATGAAACGAGAGAAACTGCCGGAGACCATGTAATTAGCATATTTTAGAGTCGGACGTGTCCAGTGGACTAAAATAAAACAAGAGAAACTGCCGGGCACTATGTAATTAGCATATTTTAGAGTCGGACGTGTCCAGAGGACTAAAATGATACGAGAAATACTGACGGAAACCAAGTAATTAGCATAATTTAGAGTCAGACGTGTCCAGTGGACTAAAATGAAACGAGAGAAACTGCCGGGGACCATGTAATTAGCATATTTTAGAGTCGGACGTGTCCAGTGGACTAAAATGAAACGAGAGAAACTGCCGGGGACCAAGTAATTAGCACAATTTAGAGTCGGACGTGTCTAGTGGACTAAAATGAAACGAGAGAAACTGCCGGGGACCATGTAATTAGCACATTTTAGAGTTGGACGTGTCCAGTGGGCAAAAATGAAATGAGAGAAACTGCCGGGGACCATGTAATTAGCATATTTTAGAGTTGGACGTGTCCAGTGGACAAAAATGAAATGAGGGAAACAGCCGGGGACCATGTAATTAACATATTTTAGAGTCAGACATGTCCAGTGGACTAAAATGAAACAAGAGAAACTGCCGTGCACCATGGAATTAGCATAATTTAGAGTTTGACGTGTCCAGTGGACTAAAATGAAACGAGAAATACTGACGGAAACCAAATAATTAGCATAATTTAGAGTCAGACGTGTCCAGTGGACTAAAATGAAACGAGAGAAACTGCCGGGGACCAAGTAATTAGCATATTTTAGAGTCAGATGTGTCCAGTGGACTAAAATAAAACGAGAGAAACTGCCGGGGATCATGTAATTAGCATATTTCATAGTCGGATGCGTCCAGTGGACTAAAATGAAACGAGAGAAACTGCCGTGGACCATGTAATTAGCGTATTTTAGAGTCGTACGTGTCCAGTGGACTAAAGTGAAACGAGAGAAACTGCCTGGGATCATGTAATTAGCATTTTTCGTAGTCGGATGTGTCCAGCGGACTAAAATGAAACGAGAAAAACTGCCGTGGACCATGTAATTAGCATATTTTAGAGTCAGACGTGTCCAGTGGACTAAAGTGAAACAAGAGAAACTGCCGTGCACCATGGAATTAGCATAATTTAGAGTTTGATGTGTCCAGTGGACTAAAATGAAACGAGAGAAACTGCCGGGGACCATGTAATTAGCACATTTTAGAGTTGGACGTGTCCAGTGGACAAAAATGAAATGAGAGAAACTGCCGGGGACCATGGAATTAGCATAATTTAGAGTTTGACGTGTCCAGTGGACTAAAATGAAACGAGAAATACTGACGGAAACCAAGTAATTAGCATAATTTAGAGTCGGATGCGTCCAGTGGACTAAAATGAAACGAGAGAAACTGCCGTGCACCAAGTAATTAGCATATTTTAGAGTCTGACGTGTCCAGTGGACTAAAATAAAACAAGAGAAACTGCCGGGCACTATGTAATTAGCATATTTTAGAGTCGGACGTGTCCAGTGGACTAAAATGAAACGAGAGAAACTGCCGGGGACCATGTAATTAGCGTATTTCAGAGTCAAACGTGTCCAGTGGACTAAAATGAAACGAGAAAAACTGCCGTGGACCATGTAATTAGCATATTTTAGAGTCAGACGTGTCCAGTGGACTAAAATGAAACAAGAGAAACTGCCGTGCACCATGGAATTAGCATAATTTAGAGTTTGACGTGTCCAGTGGACTAAAATGAAACGAGAGAAACTGCCGGGGACCATGTAATTAGCACATTTTAGAGTTGGACGTGTCCAGTGGACAAAAATGAAATGAGAGAAACTTCCGGGGACCATGTAATTAGCATATTTTAGAGTTGGACGTGTCCAGTGGACAAAAATGAAATGAGGGAAACAGCCGGGGACCATGTAATTAGCATATTTTAGAGTCAGACGTGTCCAGTGCACTAAAATGAAACAAGAGAAACTGCCGTGCACCATGGAATTAGCATAATTTAGAGTTTGACGTGTCCAGTGGACTAAAATGAAACGAGAAATACTGACGGAAACCAAGTAATTAGCATAATTTAGAGTCAGACGTGTCCAGTGGACTAAAATGAAATGAGAGAAACTGCCAGGGACCAAGTAATTAGCATATTTTAGAGTCAGATGTGTCCAGTGGACTAAAATAAAACGAGAGAAAGAAACTGCCGGGGGAACCAAGTAATTAGCATATTTTAGAGTCAGATGTTCCATTGGACTAAAATAAACAGAAGAACTGCCGGGGATCATGTAATTAGCCATATTTCATAGTCGGGATGCGTCGGTTGAAAAAACTAAATAACCGAGGAAACTGCCGGGGACCATGTAATTAAGCGTATTTTAAGAGTCGTCCGTGTCCAGTGGACTAGAGTGAACGAGAGAAACTGCCTGGGATCATGTAATGAGCTTTTTCGTATTCGGCAGTGGTCCAGCGGACTAAAATGAAACGAGAAAAACTGCCGTGGACCATGTAATTCGCATTTTAGAGTCAGACGTGTCCATGGACGAAAATGAAACAGAAGAATGCCGTGCACCTTGGAATTAAACATAATTTTAGAGTTGACGGTCCCAGTGACTAAAATGAAACGAGAAATCTGCGGAAACGCAAGTAATTATCATATTTGAGTCAACTGTCCAGTGGAACTAAATGAAACGAGAGAAAACTGCCGGGGACCATGTAATTAGCGTATTTTTGCGTCGTACGTGTCCAGTGGTCTAAAGTGAAAGAGAGAAACAACTGCCGGGGACCTTGTAATTAGCATATTTTAGAGTTGGACGTGTCCAGTGGACAAAAATGAAACGAGAGAAACTGCCGGGGACCATGGAATTAGCATAATTTAGAGTTGGCCGTGTCCAGTGGACTAAAATGAAACGAGAGAAACTGCCGGGGACCATGGAATTAGCATAATTTAGAGTTTGACGTGTCCAGTGGACTAAAATGAAACGAGAAATACTGACGGAAACCAAGTAATTAGCATAATTTAGAGTCAGTCGTGTCCAGTGGACTAAAATGAAACGAGAGAAACTGCCGGGGACCAAGTAATTAGCATATTTTAGAGTCAAACGTGTTCAGTGGACTAAAATGAAACGAGAGAAACTGCCGGGAACCATGTAATTAGCACATTTTAGAGTCGGACGTGTCCAGTGGACTCAAATGAAACGAGAGAAACTGCCGGGACATTAATTAGCACATTTTAGAGTTGGACGTGTCAGTGACAAAATGAAATGAGGGCCACGAGCCGGGACCATGAATTAAGCATAATTTTCAGAGGCGGACGTGTCCAGTGGACTAAAATGACACGGAGAAACTGCCGGGGACCATGTAATTAGCATTTTTAAGAGTCAGACGTGTCCTGTGGACTAAAATGAAACGAGAGAAACTGCCGGGGACCAAGTAATTAGCACAATTTAGAGTCGGACGTGTCCAGTGGACTAAAATGAAACGAGAGAAACTGCCGGGGACCAAGTAATTAGCATATTTTAGAGTCGGACGTGTCCAGTGGACTAAAATGAAACGAGAGTAACTGCCGGGGACCAAGTAATTAGCACAATTTAGAGTCGGACGTGTCCAGTGGACTAAAATGAAACAAGAGAAACTGCCGGGGACCAAGTAATTAGCATATTTTAGAGTCGGACGTGTCCAGTGGACTAAAATGAAACGAGAGAAACTGCCGGGGGACCATGGAATTAGCATAAATTAGAGTCGGACGTGTCCAGTGGACTAAAATGAAACGAGAGAAACTGCCGGGGACCTTGTAATTAGCCTATTTTAGAGTTGGACGTGTCTAGTGGACAAAAATGAAATGAGAGAAACAGCCGGGGACCATGGAATTAGCATAATTTAGAGTTGGCCGTGTCCAGTGGACTAAAATGAAACGAGAGAAACTGCCGGGGACCATGGAATTAGCATAATTTAGAGTTTGACATGTCCAGTGGACTAAAATGAAACGAGAGAAACTGCCGGGGACCATGGAATTAGCATAATTTAGAGTTTGACGTGTCCAGTGGACTAAAATGAAACGAGAAATACTGACGGAAACCAAGTAATTAGCATAATTTAGAGTCAGACGTGTCCAGTGGACTTAAATGAAACAAGAGAAACTGCTGGAGACCAAGTAATTGGCATATTTTAGAGTCGGACGTGTCCAGTGGACTAAAATGAAACGAGAGAAACTGCCGGGGACCAAGTAATTAGCATATTTTAGAGTCAAACGTGTTCAGTGGACTAAACTAAAACGAGAGAAACTGCCGGGAACCATGTAATTATCATATTTCAGAGTCAAACGTGTCCAGTGGACTCAAATGAAACGAGAGAAACTGCCGGGAACCATGTAATTAGCACATATTAGAGTCGGACGTGTCCAGTAGACTCAAATGAAACGAGAGAAACTGCCGGGAACCATGTAATTATCATATTTTAGAGTCAAACGTGTCCAGTGGACTAAAATGAAACGAGAGAAACTGCCGGGGACCAGGTAATTAGCATAATTTAGAGTTGGACGTGTCCAGTGGACAAAAATGAAATGAGAGAAACTGCCGGGGACCATGTAATTAGCATATTTTAGAGTTGGACGTGTCTAGTGGACAAAAATGAAATGAGAGAAACAGCCGGGGACCATGTAATTAGCACATTTTAGAGTTGGACGTGTCCAGTGGAGAAAAATGAAATGAGAGAAACTGCCGGGGACCATGTAATTAGCATATTTTAGAGTTGGACTTGTCCAGTGGACAAAAATGAAATGAGGGAAACAGCCGGGGACCATGGAATTAGCATAATTTAGAGTCGGACGTGTCCAGTGGACTAAAATGAAACGAGAGAAACTGCCGGGGACCATGTAATTAGCATATTTTAGAGTCAGACGTGTCTAGTGGACTAAAATGAAACGAGAAATACTGACGGCGACCAAGTAATTAGCACAATTTAGAGTCGGACGTGTCCAGTGGACTGAAATGAAACGAGAGATACTGCCGGGGACCATGTAATTAGCACATTTTAGAGTTGGACGTGTCCAGTGGACAAAAATGAAATGAGAGAAACTGCCGGGGACCATGTAATTAGCATATTTTAGAGTTGGACGTGTCCAGTGGACAAAAATGAAATGAGAGAAACAGCCGGGGACCATGTAATTAGCATATTTTAGAGTCAGACGTGTCCAGTGGACTAAAATGAAACAAGAGAAACTGCCGTGCACCATGGAATTAGCATAATTTAGAGTTTGACGTGTCCAGTGGACTAAAATGAAACGAGAAATACTGACGGAAACCAAGTAATTAGCATAGTTTAGAGTCAGACGTGTCCAGTGGACTAAAATGAAACGAGAGAAACTGCCGGGGACCAAGTAATTAGCATATTTTAGAGTCAGATGTGTCCAGTGGACTAAAATGAAACGAG
>WLWD01005551.1_pt1 | contig 11225 bp, 7 predicted proteins | sample 6712731 | NCBI WGS metagenome assembly WLWD01 (sample SAMN12718690, study PRJNA576275) | sponge metagenome | isolation source: marine sponge | host: Mycale hentscheli | place: New Zealand: South Island, Marlborough, Capsize Point | collected 2014-11-01
ATCCAGAAAAACCGGCTTTGGCTTCGTTCGCTACGCTCACTTCGCCTAAGCCAAACGAACATCGCTAAAGAAATAAATTACAGACCTCAGGGTACACTACCCAATATGATGTCTAACCACTGTTAGGTTGCTTATGGATATATCAGATGTATTTGAACGAGGATCTACAATAGAAACGAACTTTATTGGTAGAGCCTACGAATTAGAGTGGTTAAGAAATTACTAAATCTGTACAAAAGATATTATCAGGCAGCATCTGTGATTTATCTTCAGACTTCAAAATTCCAGAACCTGAAATTATTACAGCCCTGAAGCCTCAAATTATTAGCGCTAATGATCATTTAGTTGAAAAATTAAGAAGGTAACCAGATTCTATTTATGATTTAGAGCCCCGAAAGTTTGAAGAGCTATTAGCCGAGTTGTTAACGGATTTGGGTTGGGATATTGAGCTAACAAAAGCCAGGTAGTGTACCCTGAGGTCTGTAATTTATTTCTTTAGCGATGTTCGTTTGGCTTAGGCGAAGTGAGCGTAGCGAACGAAGCCAAAGCCGGTTTTTCTGGATTAGGTGTTGAATGTTGAGCCATCAAGTCGTTCCATGTTTGTGACTTAAGCAAATGTGGAGGCAACCCAATGACCCAACCGGATTACCCTAACCTATATGAAGTAGTGATGGAACAATTGATTCAACATGGCCCCCAGGCTTTTCGTGATGTCATTACCGCGATGATGAATCAGGCCATGCAGATTGAGCGGTCTCAGTTTCTGGGTGCCGCCCCTCACGAACGCAGCAACGACCGTCAGGGCCATGCCAATGGATTCAAACCCAAACTGGTGGACACGACTCTTGGGACACTGAATTTGTCGATACCCAAGACCCGTAACCACGGTGAGTCCGGGTTTTATCCACAGTGTCTGGAACAGGGACGGCGTAGTGAACGTGCTTTGATGCTGTGTGTGGCAAAGATGTACATCAGCGGGGTCAGTACTCGTCGTGTGGAGAAGGTGCTGGATCTGTTTGGTATTGAGAAGATCTCCTCCACTCAGGTGTCTCGTGCGACGGCCCTGCTGGACGATGCTCTATCGGTTTGGCGTGACCGGGCCCTTGGAGAGATTCGGTATCTCGTACTGGATGCGCGTTACGAACGGGTCAGGATGGATCATGAGGTGGTGGATGCGGCGGTGCTCAGTGCGGTGGGTATATTGCCGGATGGCAGACGCAGTGTACTGGGCGTGCAGATCGCGACCAGTGAAGCGGAGATCAACTGGCGGGAGTTTTTACAGTCTCTGGTAAAACGGGGGATGCACGGCATCATCTACATTGCCAGTGATGACCACGCGGGCCTCAAAGCAGCGAGACGTGCTGTGTTTCCGGGGGTACCGTGGCAGCGTTGTCAGTTCCACCTGGCACAAAATGCGGTCAATCATGCGCCGACAGCAAAGGTTCGTAGCCGGATTGGTGGTGAACTGCGTTCGGTGTGGAATGCGACGGACGAGGCATCTGCCCGCGCTCAGTTGGAGCAACTGGCGGCCCGTTACGAGTCAGATTACTCAAAGCTGTCGCAATGGCTGCTCGATAACGTTCCTGAAGGACTGACGGTGTTCAATTTACCGGAGTCGCATCATCGAAAGATGAGAACGACGAATGGAATTGAGCGTCCGATCCAGCAGGAGATTAAACGGCGAACCCGGATTGTACGGGTCTTCCCGAATGAGGCATCTTTACTCAGGCTTGTCAGTGCCATCCTCGTCGAGATTGACGATGAATGGAGCAATGCCGACAAGCGATATATCGTGTGGAACGACGATAATGACTCAACCTAAATCAAAGTTACAGACGTAGGGTTGCACAATCAGCCAATAGCGAAGCTGCAATAGAAAGCTAAATTACAGACCTCAGATTACACTACCTCGTAAAGTACTTTAAGTTTGAATGAGAAGCCCTCATGTAAGATTGAACTAATATATCAATTAGCACTCTAGTGGATAGAGTGCTAAAATACATCTTTGTCAAACAGGAGGATCTGGAAATGACTCAGAACTTACCAATTACCATCAACTTATCTGCCAATGAGAATCTGGCTTCGTACATGCGTGCAGTTAATGCCGCCCCTGTGTTAACGGTTGAGAGGGAATACGAATTAGCGACAAAATTCCGAGATGACAGTGACCTTGAGGCGGCTAGAGAGCTGATATTGTCTCATCTGAGGCATGTGGTTAAGGTTGCTCGGGGATTTATGGGTTACGGATTGCCGCTGACTGATTTGATCCAGGAAGGTAGTATTGGTTTGATGAAAGCGGTTAAACGATATGACCCAACACGGGAAGTCCGACTGGTTTCATTCGCGATTCATTGGATCCGTGCAGAGATTTACGATTATGTTTTGCGTAACTGGAAAGTGGTTAAGGTTGCAACGACTAAAGCGCAAAGAAAGTTATTCTTCAACTTACGCAAATCAAGAACTCGCTTGGGTTGGATGAATAATGAAGAAGTAGAAAACTTGGCAGGTGAGCTTAATGTAGAACGCTCAACGGTTCGGGAAATGGAATCAAGGCTGAGCAGTCATGATGTCGCATTTGATGGCTTTGTGGATCAGGATGACGATGAGTATGGCTTGAGCCCGTCTCAGAGTTTGGGGGATAGTCGATATGATCCGGCTAATGTGGTCAATCAAATAGAGCAAACATCGATGCGAAGCGAGCAGTTGTCAAGTGCGCTTGCTGAACTCGATGATCGTAGTAGAGATATCGTTGCTCGACGATGGTTAAGTGATGACAAGCCAACATTACATGATCTCGCAGATGAATACGGCGTATCAGCTGAACGTATTCGTCAAATTGAAAAACGCGCGATGGAAAAAATGAAGGCGGCTATCGGTTCTTAGACAAAAAAATTGCTAGGAGGTTGTTCAGCTCTACTCTGCTGCCGCACAATTGATGTGCCATCGGAGCGATTTATTTCTCCCTCGCTTTTAACCCGGTAATGATGATTATCAAAATTACCGGGTTCCTCTCAAGCCCACCGATTGTTGATCTGTAGGCGTCTCCAATTTCGCCGAAAATCCGATGTTGTGGTGCTATACGGCAATATTTTGCGACGAGCCTGATCCAAGGCTGAGTTTATCGCCGCCTTGATCATAGAGTGTCACCAGTGCAGAGAAGCGGTTTCCCCATTTTTGGTGGTGATATGGGGGCTTGGTCTTCCATCTAGTAGCGGCAACGAAATCAAACGGTGGTTGGTTTTAGTTTGCGAATTACCTGCTTTACATAAAACCCAGAAAAGAAATCGAGAGCGCTCTTTTGCTCATGTCTTAGGGCGTAACTTCTTGCGAAACCCTATATCGAAAAGCCCATGCTTGGTAATGATTCAAGCGGAGTGTTGGTTACGTAGTGGGCTAACGAGCAAAAAAAGAGTGTAGTTCTACATGGTCTGTCTAAGATACTGGTATTCCACGTGTAACCGCGAAATTTCTATTCGGATCAGAAGAGCGTCTCTGAAACAGCGTGCTCAGGTTTTTTCTCTGTTCCTTTGGGGGCTTGCTCAACTGTGTTGTTGGGTTCTGTTCCGACTAAATAGTATTCATGATACCCATCAGGATCAGTAGGGTAGGTTACCTTCTCTGTGTCTTTGTTAATAAACCTAGTGGTGATTTTAGATGGGACATGTAAATTTTTCTCCGGGAAATCTTTCAGCACTTCCCCCATATAGTCGACCCAGATAGGGAGTGCAGCACTCGCGCCTGACTCTCTCCTTCCCAAATGAGAGGGCTCATCGAAACCGATGTAAACGCTGCTCATGACATCAGGGCTAAACCCGGAAAACCAAGCGTCTCTGTAGTCATTTGTTGTTCCCGTTTTTCCGGCGAGATCGTTGCGCCCTAGTGCTAAGGCTCGGCGCCCAGTGCCCGTTAGTATGACCTGTTTCATGATGCTCGTTGTAAGAAAGGCATTTTGGGCAGAAATAACTCGTTCGGGTGGTGTGTCGGCTTCCTCCGACTCAGTGTCAGTTTGGAGGTCAAGTGTGTCTTCGGGAATGGAGCCGGATCCCAAACAGGTTTCACAGGAGAGGGCAGCCCCCCCATTTAGCGAAATTTCGTTCCCGCTGGAATCGACAATCTGCTGGACAAAATTGGGTTTTACCCGTGTTCCCCCGTTCGCGAGCGCGGAATAATAAGAAGCGAGCTCAAGGGTGGTGGTGGTGGTTGAGCCGAGTGCTAAGGAGAGGGTTCTTGGCAGAGAGTCTGGATCAAAACCAAAACGGGACAGATGATCAATTGTATTATCGATACCGATCGATCTCAGCAGTCTAACCGACACTAGATTTAAAGACAGGCTGAGAGCTTTACGCAGCCGTGTTGGGCCGAAAAACTTTTTGCTGTAATTTTGCGGACGCCAGATGCCCTCGAGGTCATCTTCAATCACAATCGGGGCGGCACTGACTCTGGTGCTGGGAGTAAAACCCTTATCTATCGCGGCAGAATAGATAAAGGGTTTGATGTTTGAACCCGGTTGCCGTTGAGCTTGAGTTGCCCGATTAAATTTACTTAAGTAATAGTCGAAGCCGCCAGACAAAGCCAATACGGCACCTGTGTGTGGGTCCAAGCTAACTAGCGCACCAGAGACTTCCGGCAGTTGCGAAAGTCCCCAACTGTCCTCCTCGATTTGGCGTATGTACACTGTGTCTCCCCTACTGAGAACATCTTCGACGCTGACGATCTCTGGGCCAAGTGAATTCGGCCCAAGATGAGATCTTGCCCAGGTTACGTGTTCTAACGGTATAGCAATGGCGATCTCTTTGTCAGTACGAGCAATGAATTGCTCTGAGTCAACGCTGGTAACTATTGCTGGATTGATTTCTCCGCTGCTAGGGAATTGAGAAAGATAATCAGAAACAACCTGGTCGGCGTCTTGCTTATTTAAGCTTTCGAGTTGAGCGTTATCGAACTTGCCGATGGGGCCCTTGAATCCATGTCTCATGTCGTATTCTATGAGTCCTTTGCGCAGAGAGTGGCTAGCTTGTGCCTGATAACGGCTATTTACAGTGAGGGTCACACTAAGCCCCATTTTATAAACATCAGTACCGAATCGCTCGGTCATTGATTGCCTAGCCATCTCTGCAATGTAAGGTGCTTTTACATCAACTTTGGCGATGTTGCGAGTGGCGGTAAGTGGAGCCTTCATGGCTGCTTCGTAGCTAAAATCATCTATCTTATCCAGCTCATGCAGCCGTTTTAAAACGTAGTTTCTTCGTTCTGCTGCACGCTTGGGGTTCGATATCGGATTGTGGCTGGATGGGGCCTTGGGAAGGCCTGCAAGCATCGCAATTTCAGGTAGGCTAAGATCAGCAAGGTCTTCACCATAGTAAACCTGTGCGGCGGCGGCAAAACCGTATGCGCGGTGGCCCAAAAAGATCTTGTTTAAATACAGTTCAAGAATCTCGTCTTTGGTTAGCGCTCTTTCCATATTAAAAGACAGAATAATTTCTTTAAGTTTTCTTGTATAGGTTTTTTCAGGGTTGAGAAAAAAGTTTCGGACAACCTGCATGGTAATCGTGCTGGCCCCTTGTTGTTTTGAGCCGCTGGAGAAGTTACTCAACGCGGCGCGTACCAAACCCGGAAAGTCAACACCGGTGTGATGGTAGAATCGGTCATCTTCGGAGACCAAAATAGCGTCGATTAATAGAGGTGGAGCCTGATCAATAGAGATCGGAATTCTGCGTTCATCCCCATATTCTGCAATTAGTTTATTATCATTACTGTAAATTCTAAGGGGAATATTAAGTGGAATTTGTCGGATTTCATCCACTGTTGGCAGGTTTGGCATGATTGACGCGGCATATAGTGCTAAGCCAACACCCATGGCGATGGCGGTGACAATACAAAAGGAAACGACCGAGACGAATGCGCTAAGTAAAAATTTCATACAGGGCTACGTATGTTTTTGCTAGTTCCGAAATAATTCCAAATAATTATCTTACTGATAAAAAGCAAGATGTCCTTCAAAGATGATGCCTAAAGGGTTATTATAGCTTTAAAGCCAATGGGTTAGGGCGGCTTTTAAGGAGATAGTGGATAAACTGATTCTGTATTTTGCCCAAAGTAGAGCCCAAAGGATTTGATATTGGGATCAGGATTCAGGAAGGATCTAGGAAGAGAACCAGGGGAGGAAAAATGGATTTGTTTCAAGTCACCAAACTTATGGATGGGTTGTCAAGGAAAGGAAAGATATCAATGGGAATTGACCTTGGTGCTGGATCAACAAAAATAGTCGTTTTATCTGGTTCGTTGACTAATCCGGTTACCAAATATTGTGGATTGTTGAGTGCTGAAATCATCAGCGAAGAAAACATAAGGAAACCACTTCAACCCTCCCAAGCGCTAAAAACCTTTCTTGGGTTAAGGAAATACTCTTCCCAAAATATAATTGCCTGCGTCCCTGCGGGGAAAATTATATCGCATCAAATTGAAGTACAGAAAAACCTAAATGAAGACGAACTGGCGTTGATCGTTGAGGCGGAGGTGCAACGAATGATGCCGGATGTAGATGAAAAACTCAGCATCGACTATTGCACTGTGGAAGAAGGAACGTTGCCTTCACAAAGAAGTGTTGATCGGATTAATGTGTGTATTTGTCGAAGATCAATTGTTGACGAAATTGTAGATGCTATCCGTCGTCAGGGTGTCGGCGTTCGCATTATGGATGTGGACACGTATGCCCTGCGTCGCTTGTTCCAGACAGCGAAGTGCACAAGAAATAACGAAAATGACGATGTCCAAGTGTTGGTGCAGTGCGGGTTGGTAACGCTATATGTGCTCGTGTGGCATGGCGTTGACTTTATTTATGAGCGCGAAATTACATTAGATGAAAATGAAAAATTTGGTTTCGCTCAACATGACTTTCAGGCGTTAAGCTATTGGTAGTGTACCCTGAGGTCTGTAATTTATTTCTTTAGCGATGTTCGTTTGGCTTAGGCGAAGTGAGCGTAGCGAACGAAGCCAAAGCCGGTTTTTCTGGATTAGGTGTTGAATGTTGAGCCATCAAGTCGTTCCATTTTTGTGACTTAAGCAAATGTGGAGGCAACCCAATGACCCAACCGGATTACAGTAACCTATATGAAGTAGTGATGGAACAATTGATTCAACATGGCCCCCAGGCATTTCGTGATGTCATTACCGCGATGATGAATCAGGCCATGCAGATTGAGCGGTCTCAGTTTCTGGGTGCCGCCCCTCACGAACGCAGCAACGACCGTCAGGGCCATGCCAATGGATTCAAACCCAAACTGGTGGACACGACTCTTGGGACACTGAATTTGTCGATACCCAAGACGCGTAATCACGGTGAGTCCGGGTTTTACCCGCACAGTCTGGAACAGGGACGACGCAGTGAGCGCGCGTTGATGCTGTGTGTGGCTCAGATGTACGTTAGTGGTGTCAGTACGCGCCGTGTGGAGAAGGTACTGGATCTGTTCGGTATTGAGAAAATATCTTCGACTCAGGTGTCCCGTGCAACGGCTTTGCTGGACGATGCCTTGTCAGTATGGCGGGATCGTGGTCTTGGCGAGATACGTTATCTGGTACTGGATGCGCGTTACGAACGGGTCAGGATGGATCATGAGGTGGTGGATGCCGCGGTGCTCAGTGCGGTGGGAATACTACCGGATGGTCGACGAAGCGTACTGGGTGTGCAGATTGCCACCAGTGAAGCCGAGATCAACTGGCGGGAGTTTTTACAGTCGTTGGTGAAACGAGGCATGCATGGCATCACTTACATTGCCAGTGATGATCACGCGGGTTTGAAGGCGGCAAGGCGTGCCGTGTTTCCGGGTGTACCGTGGCAACGCTGTCAGTTTCATCTGGCACAGAACGCGATTAATCATGCCCCAACGGCAAAGGTTCGTAGCCGGATTGGTGGCGAATTGCGTTCGGTCTGGAATGCGACGGACGAGGCATCTGCCCGCGCTCAGTTGGAGCAACTGGCGGCCCGTTACGAGTCAGACTGCTCGAAGCTATCGCAATGGCTGCTCGATAACGTTCCTGAAGGATTGACCGTGTTCAATTTACCGGAATCGCATCATCGAAAGATGAGAACGACGAATGGAATTGAGCGTCCGATCCAGCAGGAAATTAAACGGCGAACCCGGATTGTCCGGGTCTTCCCGAACGACGCATCTTTACTCAGGCTTGTCAGTGCCATTCTCGTTGAGATTGACGATGAATGGAGCAATGCCGACAAGCGATATATCGTGTGGAACGACAATAATGACTCAAACTAAACCGAAGTTACAGACGTAGGGTTGCACAATCACGGCATGGCGCTCACTGGATACGTGGGTAAGCTGCTCAGTGAAGCGATTACCGTGGATAGAAAAGAAATCGCTTGTTTCGAAAAAATACCACATAAGCGGTTTCCTGGTTGCGGCCATGAGTTACTATAAGCTTAAAGATTATTTCTAAATTCGAGTGCTTGTTACCCACTCATCAATCGAGTCAACTGATTTTAATGAAGAAGGATATTCCCCATAAGGGCAATAAGAGTAAAGGAGATGAGAATGATACCCAACCCCAGTCCATGTCCGAACCCATGCCTAGGTCCGTGGATATGCCCGAAGCAGCTAAAGCTCGTATTGTGGAAATTGGTGATGAATCGGATGGACAAAGAATCGATAACTACTTGATCAAAATGCTGAAAGGGGTTCCTAGAACTCGAATATATAAAGCACTAAGAAAGGGGGAGGTTCGGGTTAATGGTTCGAGAAAGAAAGCGTTATACAACTTAGTTATCGGTGATAAAGTAAGGGTTCCGCCCATTCGTTATGCGATGGCTAAGGGCGATCTTAATATTCCGCCTAGGCTTCTTGACCATGTTCCCATTCTTTATGAAGATGAGCATCTTTTAGTAGTAAACAAGCCGTCAGGCCTCGCAGTGCATGGTGGAACTGGGGTACGGTATGGACTGATTGAAGCGTTTCGGGAGCTACGCCCCGAACTTCGTTATCTGGAATTGGTTCATCGATTAGATCGAGAAACTTCCGGGTGTTTGATGTTAGCGAAAAGTCGCCAAGCCTTATTAAAGTTGCATGAGAAATTGGGGAATGATCGCTCTATTGGAAAATACTACTTGGCTTTGGTGAAAGGAGAATGGGGAAAGAAACCAAGAACCATTCGGCTAACACTAAGAAAACAGGTATCAAATGACGGGCAGACTCGTATGGTAGTGGATCGAGACGGCCAAATAGCTATCTCTGTTATAAGGCCGCACCGTCACTTTGAAAATTCGACATTGTTAAGTATCGAACTAAAAACCGGGCGAATGCATCAAGCTCGAGTGCATTGTGCCAGTTCGCATTTTCCCATTGCCGGAGATCGGGTCTATGGAGATGATGCATTTAATAAGCAGATGAAGAAATTGGGTCTTGGTCGACTGTTTCTTCATGCCTGTCGAATTGAAATGGCGCATCCTATGACAGAGATGACACTTAACATCGAAGCGCCATTGCCTGGCCAAATGTCTAATTTCCTAAAAGCATTGTAAAGTGACATTGCAACTAGTAATCGCTTCGTCTTGCCAGTTTGAGAGGGGCGAAAAATAGCTTTTATATCGACCGACATTGACCTAAAGCCAGTCTTGACTCAGTTCTAAACTTGGCCTGTATCTGTCGTGACTCTACTGAATAGGGTAGCTGACTCACCCTTGCTAGAAGAGATTTTTATCGGAGGTGAAGGTGAGGTACAAATTACTGATATTTGATTGGGATGGAACCTTGATGGATTCAGGGGAGCGGATAACGAATTGCTTTTGTGCCACAGCTAAGGATTTAGGTCTTCCACTGCCGGATCGTGACCAAGTTCGAAGCTATATTGGCATTAGTTTGCCCGAAGCATGGCAGCTTTTATATCCTTATCTAGATAGCGTCCGAATTGCTAACTTGATTGTCCAGTATCGCGTTCATTGGATTTATTTGGATGATACCCCGATGCCGTTGTTTGATGGTGTCAAGCAGGGATTGACAGAGCTTGTTGCCCAGGGATATTGGTTGTCGGTGGCGACGGGAAAGTCTCGTGCTGGACTCGATCGAGCAATGGCCGAGATCAGGTTGTTTGATCATTTTGTGTATACTCGGTGCGCCGATGAATCGAGATCTAAACCTCATCCACAAATGGTATTGGATATACTTGATTTCACGGGGCTTGACGTATCTCAGGCTGTAATGATTGGTGATACTACATTTGATCTCGAAATGGCAAAAAATGCAGGCATTGATCGATTTGCCGTGGGCTACGGCTATCACCATCGGTCTAATCTTCTGCCGCTGGTTTCAGATTCTGTTTGTCATGCTGAGTTTGATGGCATTGCCCGAGATTTTGATGAAGTAAGGGGCTTTTTTGCATGACTCATTTAGTGCAAAGTTTGAAGCAGAATTTATCGGGTTACTGCTACTTTCAGTTGGGTTTTAGGAAAGTGCGATGCTGTGGTTTTTTGCGCACCATGTTTTACTAAAGAATGGAAAAAGAATTTAAGCGTGTCTGTTCCACTAAAGATCTAACTGAAAAAGGATCTGCCATTGGGTTCGAAGTTGATGCCGAGCAGTTTCTCAATGGCTTTGTGGTGCTATTTAATGGAAAGCCCTATGCATATCTCAACCGTTGCCCGCACGTGGGAACGGAATTGGATTGGGTTCCCGGAGTTGTTTTTGATGAACAGAAGACGTTTCTTTCCTGTGCTACTCATGGCGCGTTGTTTGATCCGGTAACTGGAGGTTGTGTACGAGGCCCCTGCATCAATCAATTTCTGGTTTCGTTAGTCATTCACATCGAGGATGACAACGTCATGGTTGCTGTTTGAGATTATGATGGACTCAAACCTTTTTACAAAATTTTTGAAGTTTGTGGGCATGTTGTGTTTTCTTAATACCTTCCTACGACCATACTTGAGAGGTAAATGGCATTAAGATCATCTGAAGAGTTATCAATTCTTAGCATTCCTAGGGATCGTCTCCCTAGAGAGGATGCCGTTGAGCTCGCCTTATCAAGATGGAGTCAGCCTAGCCCGTACTTCTCTCATGGGGAAGATGCGAGATCCAGTGACCAAGGGTTACTATCCTCTTTCTATGGTGGGTTAGTGAAGTCTAGTGTGCACAATTGGCAAAATGGTGGGAGAGTGTTGGTGGATCGAACGGATATTCGAATTTTATTTGATAGCTATAAACTTCCTTTGCCGGTGAGAT
>WLWD01005198.1_pt1 | contig 11197 bp, 5 predicted proteins | sample 6712731 | NCBI WGS metagenome assembly WLWD01 (sample SAMN12718690, study PRJNA576275) | sponge metagenome | isolation source: marine sponge | host: Mycale hentscheli | place: New Zealand: South Island, Marlborough, Capsize Point | collected 2014-11-01
AGTAAACATGTCCTAATAGGCTTATTTCAACCTGTCGGTGATTCATTAGAAATGCCTGTTGTTGTTTTTTTCTTTTTGTTTAAGTCAAATAGTTGCTGCAAATGGTTACTATGGCACTGAAACCCCTATACTATATATACATAATTTAAAAACTCGACCGTATTTTAGTAGCTGGAGTGTTAGAAGACAAAATTAATCATACAGCAGTACTTAGTTTTATGCAACCTAACTTGGGAGGCTCGCTCACTATTTGTGCTCAAGCACACCACTAGTGTGTTATAACAGATATGTTTACAGAAGTTCTCAAAAAATCAAAATATTTAGAAGGACGTTCTTTATTGCTAGCTACAGTTCTTGGAGAACAGAATATTCTGAATTTGTTAACATCATGAGAATCTTTACTATTTCACATGAGTTATTAACAATATGGCACACAAGTGCATGTAATATGTCTATATACATGTATATATAGTAATACAGGCTCAAATTGCACCTTCTATATCATGTTAATGGTTGGTAACTGTAATTGTGTGCTCAAAGGACTTTGATGGCAATGAGCATGTCCAGCTAAAATTTTCAATAAATTTATGCAGTACTTGTGGCCGTAATATTTAAATGATAGTGATATGTAAATTTATAAATGAATTTTTCAAGCTTGTGTATAATGAATTAAAGAAAGAGTCAAAGCTGTGTAAAGTGATCAGTTTTAACCCTTTCGACACTGACTTTCTTCAACACTTCTGGCGTCTTTTGCAATTCAAATTTGATTTTTGAATTTCAGCCGCAAAGCAACTGCAAAAAATACACAAACCGGCCAGGCATCCAAAATAGGTAGCTATAGTTTTATAACAAGCTTCTAAAATCTTAAAAAGAACTGGAACCAGTCCATCTTAGAGCATGTTCGAGGAGACCCTGAGGAACTAGATTGGTCAATTGCTTACGAAGGTTGGTAGGAAAAACTTTATCCATATTCTTCCAAAATGCTGTAGGACTCTCTATGGGATACTTATTTTCTATTCTGAGTATTTGAAGTTCATAGACAGCAAAAAACTTGACCCTCTCACAGACAACTTCAGTTAACAACTTCACATTCAGTAGGTGATCAATCCTTATTAAGACACACTTTTGGAAAGCATCTTCCTTGTTTTCCCAATAATGTATGGATACATGGTTGCTTAATAGGAAAAAGAAGATAACAATTGATTTGTTTCAAGGCAAGGTTGCAATACTTCAAGAGTGCTCTATACAAATATAAGTGGGTGTAAATATATACGTGCATAATGTGTACATATTATGCATTTATATGGTGTACTCCAATGAGCAATCTAATAGAGATTATCCCATAGATTGATTGTCTATATTATATCGATCAGAATAAATCCTAACAGATTACAATTATAAGAAGCGTTCGTGGAGCCAAAACTTTAGCTTTGTATCTTAAACTTCACATATATAAGTGTATGGCATATAGAATGATGGTTATAACTTTCTTGTACAAACACATTATACATCAATATGAAAGTCTCAATCGACCATATTGTGTGCTAATTCATTAAAACACTGTCAAAACCTCAAAATATATTCCACAGGGTTGTGTTGAAAAAATATGAGCTTGCATAGGACTGCATACGTTGAGTAAAAACAAATATAGATTATTATTCATAGTGGGTTGATAGTAGCTAGAAAGTAAAGAATAAAATATGTTGAACCTAATACTTTTTTCACTGTACACTTTTAAAATTATAAAGGTGGAGTGGAATTAAAGGATGAAGAAAAGACGAATGAGGACAAGACAGAAGAAGTGCCTATGGCAGAATTAAAAGAATCTGATGCTAGAGAAGATATGGAAGATGGTAAGTTTATCTGTAATGCATAGAGTCACTTCTTTGATATAGTTGTAAATACATGTAAATGAGACTGAATTCATTAAAATAAAAAATTCATCATTAATTTTACAACGAATAGCTAATCTGTATCAAAGTTAGTAAAAATAATGCATCATTAGGTGATAAAAATTGAGGAGCAAGTCAGCATTATAATCATTATCATTCATCACAACCTGTCCCTGTACTAAAACAAATTTTGAAAGCTACCGAAGAAAGGGAGTATTGACAAGTTTTGCACTTATATAGGCATACTTTTTAGGCAACAGGTTGAAAGTCTCACAAGTTTCTATTGTCACACTTAAAGTTGTAAACAAATATTTCACGGCTGAATTGTCAGGGGAAATAAAATAATTTTTTTTAAATTGTCTAAAAATATTTATGAAAGAAAAAAGAACTGCAAATGCTAAACACTTTCAATTTCTGATACTTGACTAAAGCTCTAGATCAACACTTGGATTCCTTCTTAGAGCAACTCTCTCTTTGTTATAGAACGGCTCCTGCATGCATAAACCTCTTCTGCACTTTCTCATTTACTTTATTCATAGTCTAAAATGCTGAGGTTGTCGTTAATCCAGGTCTACTACCACCTCACCAATTGACTGCCCGATCGCCATTTCGAAGTAAGCCAAAACTTGGACTTTGGAATAATATAAACTAATTCATACAATTTGGCACGTTTTATACCTTAACCTTTCACCGCCTTAACCGCCATACGGCGGTTTGAAGTAACACCTCAGGAAATTTGTTGTTTATTCATAAACTATGCACTATAAATTTATATCTTACTACTTTACCACTTAGTAAATAGTCTCAACGAAATGTGTGATTTGTAAGCATTTGTGAACAATAACAACAACCATGAGCTATATATATATATAATTATAATATATATATATATATATATAATATATAATGTTAGTACTACAACACCAAGAATTCTTCAGTTTACATTTTGTAATGTTATCAACCCTTTTCTAGAAACAACTACATTAATGATATATTGCAACTTGGTTGCTTGATTTTTGTGTTTAGACATACACACTGGTTTGCACTATTTTGTGTTGAAGCCAAAGGGGTAAGGGTACTAGTTTTGGCTACAACATGGCTAGCTATCTACAACTAGAGTTTGTTACATTAATGATACTTTACCTTAGTTGAGTTAGTGTGACTGCATAAGGCTAGTGTTGTCTAATATGCACTCTATTGATCCTATGTTACTATTTTAATAGATTATGTTACTATTTTAATAGATTATGTTACTATTTTAATAGATTATGTTACTATTTTAATAGATTATGTTACTATTTTAATAGAATTTAGAACATTTAATACTTTACCAGTGCAGCTGATATTTCTCTTAATATGATGTAAGAAAAAAATCTTCTTGAAGACATTTCCCATGCTTATTAGAATGAGTCTAGTCCATAATTCTCCTAATAATGCCATGTAGCTCATTTGATCTGTCTTAAATTCAGCAGTCTATTGAGGGTAATGGGCAATTCTTTTAACTCATTAACTATCAATCCAATTCCCAGGAAAGTAGATATTCTTAAAATAATAACTTTTTGTTGGGCTACATATAATCACTGGGTCGTTCTGTTCACTTTGCTTATTTCATTCAACTTATGATTACTGTATTGAAAGGGACACTGGATGACGTCCGGCCTTAAGGTGTGTGTGCATGCTTGAGTGTGTGTGTGTGTGTGTGTGTGTGTGTGTGTGAGTGGTAATGTTTACTAATTCAGAGAATATATGATTAACTAACAGGAATAGAATAAGGAATGTAAATAATGAAGCTGACGTTATTCCCAATTAGGACAAAACTTCTCCTACCCTAGCTCTAAATTATTCATTTATCTATAGCATACTGGATGACATAAATGGAAGGGAATCTGGTTGATCAGGAGATAGGGGAAGGAGAGGTAGGGGGTGACTGCCCCTTCTTCTCTTTCTCTTTTTTCAAAGTGAGACCGTAGCATAGCAGTACCCATTAACAGTATAAATACAGAATTAGAGTGTTTGTTAGCGGGCTGGTTGTCGTAGCTCAGTAGCAGAGCGCTTGTGTGTTAAGCAAGTGGTCCTGGGTTCGATTTACAGTGGCGACCAAATATTTTTAATTCTGTATTGTTTAAAAAAGCCTGTGAAAGGGAGAGGATACATCAAATGAGTAAAAGAAGCTTGAGAAAGAAATCATGTTGCATAATTACAAAAAAAGGTGTTAAGCATACCCGGTTATTTTCAGTAGTGTACTGGTTATTATTTATATTGTCAGAAACTAGTTCAGTTCCAGAGTAAGTCCAACACTATTATGTCTACTGAGAGCCTCAAAGCAAACATGCAATTTATATTAATGAAGTGCTTTAAAATTATACTGAAGTCCAATAGACAAAAGCTCATAGAGACTGAAATGTCAACAATGAGGCACATGAGGATGCACATATGCTGGTTTCCCAATATTTGGGACTGGTAGAATTATAACAACAAGTAATCTTAAAACACGACACGAATAACTGGTTTCACTTTCTGTAAACACACAAAACATCAACATAGGAGACGATGACAGAGATGAAGCAGCTGTGCTGCCTAAGACTAAGAAACAGTAGGACATTCTCTTTGAGCTGGCCATCTGAATCTCTTAAATCATGCTTGTTTTATTGTGGTGATACCTACTTAGCTAGGTGCTTTTATTGTGCAAGTAATGACAGTTTACATTAACGTAAAAATGAACTTTCAACAACTTTGATGTGACCTGATTACTTTAAAGTGTTTGTCTGTTAATGAATTTAGAGACTTAATTTGGGAATCTACTAAATTGTACACACTTTCGTATCTGACAATTAATTTTATTCCGTGTGGTAATAGTGTGGATTTTAGCATATGCAGCTTTTAGTGGGAATAAATGGGGAGTTTAAGAATGGGCTTAATACAAAACTAATTATTACATTTAAAATTGTGTATACATATAATATGTATGTTATATATACATATCATGTTTATATATTTATTTAAGTCATAATTGTTTAATAGTGATATACTTAATTGATACCACATATGAATGAATCCCAGCACTTATAGCAAACCTATTATTCTCCATTTTGTTTATCTCTAGATATGTATGACTCAGTGGTGTTACCTAATGCCAAGACCTCTACCGCTGCAGTAGCACCTCCATTGGATGATATTGGAGAGTATGATGTCATTGGAAGTGAAGAAAAGGAGGCTCTTGCATCCTCAAAAAAGTTCTCTTTTTCTGTAAGCAGCAGTTACAAGGCTAATCAAGAATCTGGAAAAGTGGGTGCTAAAAACCACGAGGACAAAGTGGAAGACAAAGGGAAGAAGGGAGCCCAAAATGAGTATGCATTTGTGAATAAAAAACCAAGCAAGGAAGGTGTGTATAATACCTTGCAGCATAGCATAGACTCAGGTACACCTGTGGGTAAGGGATCAAGCAATCCTGTGTGTGCCTCAAAGCTTTTTCCAGATCAGTACGAAACCCTTGGGAAGAATGGACTCAGAGCATCTGAAACTAGTGAGAAGAGGATGTCACAAAGAAGCATACCGGGAGAAGTGCCCAAGGCTCCGTCTCCTCCTCCTCCTCCTCTTCCACCACCCATCAGTGAGGCAGACCTTCCTGGGGGACAGCTTACAGTTGCTCTGACTCCAAATGCAGCACGCCACTCTCAGTATTACAATGCAGTGCCCAAGACAGAGTTGTCAGCTGAGGAGCCTGCCGAAGTAAACGAGGTTTTTATAAAGCAAGCCGAAGTAGAAACTGAACGGTTGATACAGGATGCGTCCCACAATGACATGCAAGAAGATTTGTACATGAATGTTGGTGCAAATGCGTGAAAGTACAACTGTCAAAATATAGTTATTGAATTGTGCATATGCTCATAAAAATTTGAACTCCTTTTTTTTCCTTTTCTTTGAATGCTGTCATGTGATGTTTAGTTTGTTGTTACTAGTTTTGATAACACTGAAATGATATTGAAAGTGTTGTGGCATTAACATAACAGGACAAGTTTTCATTTTTTAAAGGCAGTTGAGAGTATAGAAGAAGTGGTAAGCAGCTACTGAATCATAGACACCATGGGAACAGTGGTCTACTTAAATTAACCTGTGTAACAATGGACTATAAAGAAAGTTTGCAGACATATGGTGTGTACGCAGCTATTGCTGTAGCAGGCATCCTGTCTCTTATTATAATAGGACTTCAGTGTCAGATAATATACCTGCAAAGGTAAGAAATAGTAGACTGAAGTTATTATTTGGTTGGCTAGTGAGCTAGGCTTACATCTGTCCAGCTGACTTGGCTTAAAAACAGCCATTGATATCATACCATGTGTCTTTGTCTGGTAAATCCAGGGTTTTGGTTCGCAAAGGAATTGTTGGAAAAAGCAGTCGCAGGAGCCAGCAAGGTATTGTATTGTAGTATTATTCAGAATGATACATACAACATTGTGTGATAAAACTAGCAATTATTTAGCTCGAGTGGCTAATTAATATAACTACAATGAGATTTGTATGGCAAATTAGGCTTGGCAGATATATAATATTTTATCAAGATGCTACTTATGCCCTTTAACTTGAAACCTCACAGGGATAATGTCTAAAGTCTACCTCTACACTTATGGAAGTTTTTTTTTACCCATTACAGTAATTGCAAGCTTTTACTTATTTAGTGTAAACATTTTTTATATAATCATATTTCTAATTAATCACATTATTTGTAAAGCCTTTGAGAAAACCAATTTATTTCACGATTAACATCACTTCTTATTTAATGTGTGATAATAATTTGTTGAATAATTGGCACAATAAAATGTTTAGCATGTATTATTGCTATGAATTCAATCTGTGAGCAAAGCTTATTGGAAAATTTCTTAGGGTTCATACTTGGGTTGATTAATAGCCCTCCTGGTGGTACATATTTGTCAGGAGGTATATTCCAAACACCCGACTGTACGCCCTTTCACATCTATTACTAGTTTGCCAAAATGTCATAATGACCAGTGTGGTCTCATTGTGATGGTACAGTATTAATCAAGGAACTTACAGTATACCAACGAGATTTATTGAAAGTTGAGTTTTAGAAGATTTTTCTACAGGTAAAAGCACAAGCATGTGTAATCAAGCTATTCAGTTGAAAAAGACGGAATTAATACGATATCATCGGAAAGTTTTCATCACAGGTGTCCATGTTTTCAACAGTAGAGATGATTGAACTTTAGACATCATTTTGGGACATTTAATGTCATGTAAACATTCAAATTAATCTCAAGGGCAGTCATCTGAGATGCCATCCTCACACAAAACACACTGTCATGTCGATTCACATGACAACAAAGCGAAGCTATCGAATTGACCATTGTTAGAAAAAATATTGTAGTATTGAAAGCAAAAGTGGCAGAAACCAGTGGGTGTGTACCAACTATTAAAAAATAAACATACCCAATAAATTAATATTTTTTATCACATTAATCAATATTTTGCTATATCCATGCAGTTTAGGTCATGTGATGACTTACCCTTTTAAATATTGACATTGGGTACTAAAATGAGAAAAATAAGACTTTTTGCATATGGGGGTGATATTTCTTGTGAATGCCCTAGATGTTGAATAACTTCTGTTCAGCTAATGAGATCATCCCAACTACAACTTTTGTTAGCTTCATTTGAAATCCTTAATGAGGCACTTACAATGAAAAGTGTCAAATTTATTTGCTGTGTATTCAAATACAGTTTGCTATCCAGCTACAAATCATAGTACCTTGTGTGTTGAACACTTGGTGTCATTCTATTATGTCAAGAGCATCTTGTACGTGGCAATATTCTAATTATTGAACTACTATGCATATAATGTGTGTGCTACTGTTTCTATCAATGTTGAAAATTATGGTTGATTCGTAAATTTTACGTGATCATAAAATGTAGTAACCAAAGTAACCACCATCTCTTGTTAAACTAGCCATAAGTATCTTCTCTGGCTTTTAACTTAGTTTGAAGTTGTATTCAGTAGTTACAAGTCTTTCCAATAAATCCAACAATATCTGTTGCTATTATTTTAGTGGCTAGTTTTATTATTTTTTTAGTATACTTTATCTAATCAGATTGTTATATTTTGAATAAAATGATATAGTTATTAAATACAATGTATTCTAACTTATGTAGTATCTGTAACAACAGTTTATACATCTTGGCTATCCATGTATCCTTAGTCAGTGACTTTTAATTTATTTTGCATATTAAAAATGGATAATATATATAAGGAAATAACTAATATGATATAGGACAAAGTTCAACACCAAACTCCGTGCAGCATGGTGAGTCCAGTGATCCACAAGGGAATACCACAATAGAGATGACTAACTTGGTGCCGGAAACGAGTGATAACATCACTTCATACAATGGTGAGCTGTTCAGGGAGAGGAAATTCGATTGAAACTTTTTCACTTAAAGGGGTCTGGAAAAAAGCAAAGGAAAAATGTGAAAAACATCTTAGTGTTTGCCGGGGAATTAAACCCAGGACCACTGGCTTTAGCCACCAGTGCTCTAACCACTGAGCTACGACAGCCCACGGCTTGTAAGACCTTCACATTTTATCTTTATACTGTTGAGTAGTACCGCTTACTTGGTGCTGTCAAATTACATGCAAATAGCATCAATACTAACATTTTTACGTGTAAGAAAATGGTTGCATGTTTACATAAATTACAGTTTATAGCTACTAATGTGCAATGTTTTTATAATGCACAGTCAATATTTTTTACTTTCAACACCGTAATGTCAACTTCAAGCACTTTGCATGAACTGCAGGAATCTGATGAGTTATTGACAGTGAGTAATATGTAGCAACGCATGTATGTGTATATAACACATTATAGTGAGTTAAGATATTAGTACACGAGTTTTAAAGTTTCATATTACTTATAGAAAGCATGTTCTTAAAATATCTGGTTATTGTGATGACATTTAGACTTTTTAATGAGTTTATTGCATTTTTTTCAGATATTTGTTCTTTTGCAAACAGATTTGACCTAATAGATAAGAGTCTACTGATTATTTTAAGGATGTATTTTCCCAACTTACGATGTGTTTATTGTAATATTTGTAAGGTTGTGATGATAATTCCTTCAATTTAGTTTCTAATGGGGACACTAGTCGTGACCGAGACTTTGAAGAGAGCACCACTCCCGGATATGACACGGTCAAGAAGACCGTCATTTCAAGCTCATCGAAGCCAAGCAAGGGAGGAGACGTAGATGTAAAAAAAAAACCATCCAAGAATGCCACAGCATTAATGTATGAAGACATAGAGTTCCAGAGTGACAATATAAGTAATTCAAATGGTCCAGTTGGTCGTACAGGTGAAGACATAAATACAATTGAGAATGATAAGAAAGTTTCATCTCATGCAAGGGTCAAAATAGGATATGAAGATATGGACGAGCTCCAGCCTTCAAATCAGAAGGCATCCAACCGCTTCCAAATAAAAGGAGCCACACCCACTGATAAGAAGCAAGGAAAGAAAGGTGGGGGAGAACATTCTTCTGATGACCCCTTACCATTGTACTCTGTCGTAAGCAAGCCCAAAAAGAAATCTTCTGCTGGGAAGATGTCCATTGCAGATAAAAGTAAAGATTCTGCTAGCACTTTGCCAACATATTCCATCGTTAAAAAGCCACAAAAAAAGATAAACTCGAATGGAAGTGCTAAATCTGCTTACACAGTTGAACCATCTCCAAAACATCCAACTATAAATATTCTTGGAGATACCGAGAGTAATCCAAATGCGGAACCGGCTTCAATGTATGCTGTAATTCCAGATAGCTCATCTGGAATTATGGGTCATACCACTGTTGACATTGATGATGAAAATAATCCTTACAAGAATGTTGCCAGCTCAGACACTCCTCAGCAGCCCTTGTATTCCAACTGCAAAGAAATTGAAGAAATAATTGACCCAGACTTAGGGGACATTTCTTCTCGAGAGCCAGCCCCTCCCCCAATTCCTATTCGAACTTACTCGGCAGGCTGGTCTGAGTTCAACAGCGTGAAGCTGAATGCTGCAGAAAGTGATTCTACTGGGAAGTCATGCTCGCCAGATGGAGTGGAATGAAAAGTTTGGACTGATCAACAGTTGCATTTTTGAAAACTACACACACATTATTATAATCATATATTTAATTATTTTGTTAAATTGATCATTTTTCACTAACAAGTGTATACAACAAGTTTGCCCTATTATTTGCTTGGATTACTTTCTCACAATTGTACTTTTATTTATGTTTCAATGAAAATGGACATAGAAACAGAACATACAGTAAGTTTATACACCTCATTGTACATTTGTTCACATATTTGTTTGAAAATCTTGTATGCAAGAAAATAATTATTATTTGTGATCATTATATTCACTTATTTAACTATGGTTAATACATTTTAATCTTTGTATTTTTTTTGTTTATTTCATGTCGTCTTTTTTCGTTTTGTATTAGCAATAGATATTTAGAGAAGAAATGCACCTTGCTCAAGGTAATCACTGTTTTTCCAACAGACACTTGCTGGTTTATTTGAATTTATTTCCTTGTAATTCACTCACAGTATTACTGATGATAATATTTAATTTATAATGTCAGGGGTGGGTGTGACTTCACTCTAGATATATTATTCAGTTACAACTTGATACAGTATTTTTGTGCTCTAGTTATAGATCATTCATATTGTGGGGGTGGGAAGTGGGTGGGCGTGACTTCACTCTAGATTTAGCTAATTTAATATCCAGTTATAGCTTGTTGCAGTCAATTTGATACATTGCACTATAATGGTTGGACATTTTAGTTAGTATGCAATAAATAGAGTCAGACAATTTTTTTATTTTTTCAATGCTCATGTGTGATAGAGTTATAGTCGTCCTGTCAGTATGTACATCCTTTTGTCATCTGTCTGTCTGCCTGTCTGTCTGTCTGTCTGTCTGTCTGTCTGCCTGTCTGCCTGTCTGTCTGTCTGCCTGTCTGTCTGTCTGTCTGTCTGCCTGTCTGTCTGTCTGTCTGTCTGTCTGTCTGTCAGTCAGTCAGTCAGTCTGTCTGCCTGCCTGTCTGTCTGTCTGTCTGCCTGTCTGCCTGTCTGTCTGTCTGCCTGTCTGCCTGCCTGTTACGTTATGATAGTAGAGATAACCGAAAATTAACTGTTCCTTTATTAACTTATGTATAACAACCATTTCAGACTTGATTATAGTTCTTCTGAATATTCTCCAGTCTCTTTATCATTATGTTCATCTACATACACATAAAAACTTATAGAAAAAGTAT
>WLWD01004867.1_pt1 | contig 11196 bp, 8 predicted proteins | sample 6712731 | NCBI WGS metagenome assembly WLWD01 (sample SAMN12718690, study PRJNA576275) | sponge metagenome | isolation source: marine sponge | host: Mycale hentscheli | place: New Zealand: South Island, Marlborough, Capsize Point | collected 2014-11-01
TTAAAATATGCATGGGAGAAATAGCTGTTCAATTAAAATATGTATGGGAGAAATAGCTGTTCAATTAGAATATGTACGGGAGAAATAGCTGTTCAATTAAAATATGCATGGGAGAAATAGCTGTTCAATTAAAATATGCATGGGAGAAATAGCTGTTCAATTAAAATATGTACGGGAGAAATAGCTGTTCAATTAAAATATGTACGGGAGAAATAGCTGTTCAATTAAAATATGTATGGGAGAAATAGCTGTTCAATTAAAATATGTATGGGAGAAATAGCTGTTCAATTAAAATATGTACGGGAGAAATAGCTGTTCAATTAAAATATGTACGGGAGAAATAGCTGTTCAATTAAAATATGTATGGGAGAAATAGCTGTTCAATTAAAATCGCATGAGGAAAGTGAAATAGCTTGTAACTAAATTGCACGGAAACTAAGTGGAAACTACATAAGTGGAATACCGCCGTAGCTAAGTGAATAGTAAAGGTAAGTGCGCACGCGTGCAGCGTTAACCTTGGAAACATATAGTTCGTGTAGTTTCTAGTTGGAGACAATGTCATTCTTTACCACAGAAATTCTACCCGTATTAGACGGAATGTTTTTCAACAGATTAGGAGGAGCCATATGTTGAAAACGAAGTTCCAGAGGAAGCTAATCCTGAAATATGGAGATAGTGAGTGAACGATATAGTGTAGCTACAATTGAAAATGATTTTTTAAAAAGCTGGCCTACTATTAGCGAGTGATAGCACGGGTAACCTGTGCTATTAGGGATCAATAGCACTCGTAAAGTAATTGAAATAGCACTCGGCTTCACCTCGTGCTATCTCAATCTTGCAGTACTCGTATTATTAATCCCGAATAGCAGGGTTACCTGTGCTATTACTCATACGTATTCTGTGAAGGTAGTCTAGTTAAGCTATCTGTAACTGTGACTTCACACAGGAAAATCAAGCACTGTGCGTAAACATCAGGAAAAGATCAATTTACTTCTATTAAAGAAGCCTGTGGATGGTTAGGTCGCATACTTTGGCAATGGTTGCTACAGTTATATCACTTGGGAGAGCTCAATATCTAAGGTGTAAGTGCAAAAAAATTTTTTTCTTTGATGAGGACTGTGTTGTACCTAATTTTCTTGTAGATGTTCACAAAAGTTAACATGTTTATCACCACCAACAGTCCACACAGGTACAGGGTTTCTTAGAGGGGAGAGTTGGAGGCCATAAATATTTGTTACCTATTGAAAAGTTATAGTGAATATTTTTACCACATGTACCATCAGGTACCTAACAACCACCACACGTGTATCATCAGGTACCTAACAACCACCACACGTGTACCATCAGATACCTAACAACCACCACACGTGTACCATCAATACCTAACAACCACCACACGTGTACCATCAGGTACCTAACAACCACCACACGTGTACCATCAGATACCTAACAACCACCACACGTGTACCATCAGATACCTAACAACCACCACACATGTACCATCAGGTACCTAACAACCACCACACGTGTACCATCAGATACCTAACAACCACCACACGTGTACCATCAGATACCTAACAACAACCACACGTGTACCATCAGGTACCAACAACCACCACACGTGTACCATCAGATACCTAACAACCACCACACGTGTACCATCAGATATCCAACAACTTTACCCTATAAGTGATTATCTATACTGACTATACTTTACCAGGTATTTGTAAGAGAGCGTTGGTTGTGAAGGATCTGACAGAGTTCGGTAGTTGAAGGATGTTTCTGATAGCAGTAGACGTCATTCTAGATTTCAGATCCGGAGGCTTCAGTCTTGGCTCCTGAGACAGAATCATGGCTGCCACGCCCACAGCTAAAGCTGCACTGGATGATGTGCCATTAGTTAGCCGATAGCAACTACTACATGCCGTATCCGCACCTCTCACATCGCTAGCTGGCGCTAGCACATCTACACACGCTCCGTAGTTAGAGAGTGGATACAGTGTGTCCATCCTCGTGGTTCCTCCAGCTGTGAGAGCCTCGGCCGATCCACTGGGCGTATACCGACACGCATCCATAAAGTAATTGCCAGCAGACGACACTGTAAGAATCCCCTGAGAATACAGCTGCTGGATTGCATTATTGACAGCCCGGGAGGTGGGGCCTATGAATGCCGTGACAACCAGTGCAGGTCTCCCTCTCAGATTGACCATGCTACTGATGTGTTGCAGTCCACTCACAACGACACTCCAAACACCAACATTAGAACAGTCCAACACGCGGACACTGTACACACGAGCTTCCCTGGCAACACCAGAGGTACGCCCAGCAACCACACTGGCCACATGTGTGCCGTGTCCATGACAATCCTGGCCACGCCTACTCTCTCTTAAGTGTACATCCATGGGGTCGTAACCAGAATACTTAGCTCTGCCTTCAAACTCCTCATGTCCATAGTTAATACCAGAGTCCATCACATACACATCCACATCTCTGCCATACACACTCGGCTGGTACCGCCCATCAAGAGGGAGGCGTGGTTGGTCTACACGATCTACATGCCAGTGAGCATGCTCCTGCATTCCACTAACACGTGTCTCTTCCTCCACATATACCACACCCACTAGAGATCGCACCTTGAAAACAAAAACAATTATGGACTATAATAAGAATTTATTAAACGACCATTAGACTCAGTCAGACAAACAGACTGACAGACAGACGGATTGACTGACAGACACACAGATAGACAGACAGACAGACGGATTGACTGACTGACAGACAGTCAGACACACAGACAGATTGACAGATACACAGATAGACTGACAGACACAGACAGACTGACAGACACACAGACAGACACACAGATAGACTGGCAGACACACATATAGACTGACAGACACACAGATAGACTGACAGACACACAGACAGACAAGAAACACAGACTGACAGACAGACGACAGACACACAGATAGACTGACAGACACACAGACAGATACACAGATAGACTGACAGACACACAGACAGATACACAGACAGACGACAAACACACAGACAGACCACAGACACACAGACTGACAGACACACAGACGGACACACAGATAGACTGACAGACACACAGATAGACTGACAGACACACACACAGACAGGTGACAGACACACAGATAGACTGACCTTGTACAAGTTTGTTTTAGTAAGCTTGACAGTGCAGACTCTGAGAAGTTCTCCATTAGAGTAGGATCTGGTATTTGGTTCTGAACTAAGACTGAGTATCGTAGACTCAATGTCGTGCCACGAAGATTCATTCTCACTGGATGAGATCACTATCATGTAAGCTCCAGTCTTGTAAGCTACATCCACTCCATCTGCAAGTACTAGCGGACATAGTGACCCACTGGTGGGTTGGGTCACACATAGCAACACCCCTAGCAACACCACACCTACTTGAACTGATAGTAGCATAGAGCAAACACTGGCACACACTCTCACTGGTTATTAAATAGAACCCACCTCGTGGTGAGGATGAAGGTCAGCCAGGGTCTCATTAACAAATTCACCACATCCTATCACCAGTAACTGGTAACATAGCAACTAATAACAGCACAACTTCAGGTCAAAAGGAACTGGACAGTCAACACAAAAGACTGAAGTCATTCAGTTCCATCATATCATGTGACCAGGAACTATTTGGTGGCCGCTGTATTATCAGGCAACACTCACACGTTGGAAATCTGGCTGAAATATGAAGCACCAAAGGTGTGAACCCTCTACTATAGTGGGGTGGCTTAACAATTTTTTCGTTACACGGCAGACAAAAGACTATATATATATAAGGTAAAAAAAGTGACCCCAGAAAATCTGACAGTGCACTGTGAATTTATGGCGAGATATATTTTTAATTTTCTCATTAATTATTCATGAGATGAGTAAATTGACTATAGGTTTTTAATTTTTTTAATTTTGACTGTCCAAAATTGACCCTTGTTCTGACTAGCATATATATTAGGTACAGGGTAGTTATCTAACATATTAGTGTCAGGTACAGGGTAGCTATAACAGCAAGTCTTAGCCAGCACATAGTAGTTGGTCAATACAGCATTCTGGTTAGTAGTACTGACTGCTGACATTGCTTGCTGTGACATTGTTTTAAAATGTCAAGACCTCTAGACTGGACTCTTTGTATCATATGCCAAGAGAATATTAAGGTGTCCTTCCAACAATCCAGGATGTCATGCACATAATACATTGGCTACTTATGATGCTTTTGTCCATAACGTAGAGGAATTTTGAAAGATAGATTCTTTACCTGTGAATATTGGGCTTGAAGTGGCAGAAGGGAAATAGCTACTGGAAAAGCAAGCCAAATGGCATAAGAACTGCCACCTAAAGTTTAATAATGCCAAACTGAAAAGAGGTAAGCTGAAACGACCACGACAGGAAACTGATGAAGTAATGTGTCGATCTAAACGTAGAGTAACTGATAGAAATACAAATCTTTGTATTTTCTGTGAAGTTGACAGTTCTGAGCCTCTGCATGAATTCAGCACCCTCAGTGCCAGCAATCCTGTTTATCAGATGGCCACTGAAATGGGTGATAGCACTCTCTTAGTGAACATTGGTGGTATTGACTTGGTGGCTCTAGAAGCAAAGTGTCATTTTCATTGCTTATCAAAGTATCGAAATAGTTACTGTGCTCACCTTAGATCTAAGGCTTGTTCATCCTCTTCACTAGATTACCTAGAGAAAAGGGCTAGAGCAAGAGTGTTTGCTGAGGTCATTGAGTATGTACACACTTCTTTAGAAAATGGAACACAATCTTTTCAATTGGCTGAGCTACATGCAATCTATCAAGAACAATTACAAGAATTTAATGTCAGCAGCAGTATGATAAATAAGAATTTAATGTCTGATAAATAAGAATTTAATGTCGGCAGCAGTATGATAAATAAGAATTTAATGTCAGCAGCAGTATGATAAATAAGACACGACTTAAGAATGATATACTTGGTCATTTTCTGGACTTCAATATTCAAGCTCAGTCTGTTGGAAATAAAGTAATTTTCATATTCCCTGAAGGTAAGCTTATGAAATTGATGCATTAGTTATGAAAATTCTATATTTTTCTATAGGTGTGAAAAAAATGATGCAACAACATATTGACTCACCTCATTCAGAAGCGATACAAGTCGCAAACATAGCCAAAAATCTCGGCAAGAAGTGTTTCAGCACAAAGGTTTCAAGTTTTCTGGCAAGTTTCCACTTCATTCGGAAAGATTGTATCCCATATAACTTGAAATTGCTCCTTTCAATGATTTCTACGGTCCAACTTTGAAGAGTGAGAGAAATGTAGATACTCAGGCATGTTTAACTGCTGCACAAATTGTTCTTTTTAACATGAAGAAGGAATCTGCAGCAGTGCGCAAGACAAAAACTAGACATTCAGTTGACCGAGAACTTCCTCTACCAATATACATTGGCTTGAACATCCATTCTACCTTCAGGAGCAAGAAGTTAGTGGATCAGATGAATGAGCTTTGTGTGTGCATATCCTATGATTGCGTACTTCAGTTGGAAAATTGCATGGCTACTTCAATGTGTCAACAGTTTCAGTCTGATGGTATAGTATGTCCTCAAACTTAAAAAAGTTGTTTGTCACTGGACGATTAGACAACATTGATCATAATCCCACATCTACCACTGCTCAATCATCATTTTCATGGTACAGGCATTAGAATCACTCAATTTCCACTAAATAATGATGCAGGTATTTGTCGAGAGCTAAGGTGAGAGAAGAAGGTTGGTGCAGAATGTTGTGAAGTTGTTAGAAGGGCAACTTGGTGATAATCAGCCATTTTCTTGCTCAGCATATCATGCTCACTTGCAACCGTGTATGATAGATCCCCAGTAGTAACAGCTCTTCTTCCATTGTTCTTTGAAAAGGCACATACTCCAGCAATGACAAAACATGGCATGAACATTATTAAAAGCATTACAGAATTCCTTCATCCTGAGCAGCTTCCTGTGATGACATGTGATTGCCCAATATTTGCAAAGGCGAAATATATTCAGTGGATGTGACCGGCAGAGTATGGAGAGGATATATTTGTGATAATGTTCGGAGGATTCACACAAGTGTACAACACATTTATAAGGTAGATTACAATGACAATAGCATTGGTTTTTGCCTGCACATGAATATAATTAATGTTTGGTAAAGGGTCCATGCTATTCCCTTGAGTGTGAATTTCACACTAGGCAGAAAGTGTGAAGGACACACTATGCATAGATGGTGGGTTCACACCACCTGTTTGGCATGAATTTGGTGGGTTTTCACGCTATAATTTTTACAGTGTACATATTGAAATGGGATTATGGAAAATACTAGGAGACTATCTTGCTGGATCGGGTTGGACTGCAGCATTCACTGAGGCAGGTGTATATAGTTCTGCAGCACTCACTGAGGCAGGTGTATATAGTTCTGCAGTAATCACTGAGGCAGGTGTATATAGTTCTGCAGCACTCACTGAGGCAGGCGTATATAGTTCTGCAGTAATCACTGAGGCAGGTGTATATAGTTCTGCAGCACTCACTGAGGCAGGTGTATATAGTTCTGCAGTAATCACTGAGGCAGGTGTATATAGTTCTGCAGTAATCACTGAGGCAGGTGTATATAGTTCTGCAGCACTCACTGAGGCAGGTGTATATAGTTCTGTAGCACTCACTGAGGCAGGAGTATATAGTTCTGCAGCACTCACTGAGGCAGGTGTATATAGTTCTGCAGCACTCACTGAGGCAGGTGTATATAGTTCTGCAGCATTCACTGAGGCAGGAGTATATAGTTCTGCAGCAATCACTGAGGCAGGTGTATATAGTTCTGCAGCACTCACTGAGGCAGGTGTATATAGTTCTGCAGCACTCGCTGAGGCAGGTGTATATAGTTCTGTAGCACTCACTGAGGCAGGTGTATATAGTTCTGCAGCATTCACTGAGGCAGGAGTATATAGTTCTGCAGCACTCACTGAGGCAGGTGTATATAGTTCTGCAGCACTCACTGAGGCAGGTGTATATAGTTCTGCAGCATTCACTGAGGCAGGTGTATATAGTTCTGCAGCATTCACTGAGGCAGGTGTATATAGTTCTGCAGCATTCACTGAGGCAGGTGTATATAGTTCTGCAGCATTCACTGAGGCAGGTGTATATAGTTCTGCAGCACTCACTGAGGCAGGTGTATATAGTTCTGCAGCATTCACTGAGGCAGGTGTATATAGTTCTGGTACTGTAGAAAGTCGTCTGACAGCTTCCCATTTGACAAAGACTCGCCATGTACACCAAGTGTTCTTAGCAGTTCTTGGTACACTACAGCATCAAGCTTTTTCACATGCTCAAAAAAATGAGAATTTTCAAGAATGGAGAGCCAAAATGGCACAATTGAGTCTTACATTTAAATTTGGGGATTCTATCAAAAAACTGGAACAGTTGATTCTTATCTTTGTCTGACCGAGCTCATCGTGAAAAGAATTTTGATTTGTATGTAGAAGTGTTGGAAGCTCTTGTTGGTTATTCTTTGCCCTTGACCACTTCAATTATGCACGATGGATACGTATCCACATTCGTGACATGAAATCCTTACCTTCTACTTTTAAAGGAATAATTCCAAAATCATTGGGTTGCCTCTAAAACCCATCGAAGGTTTTCACATATGCTATTGGATCAGATTCATGAGCAAGAAAATGCACAAGTGAAAGGAGAGGGAGGTATTAAAGGATTGACAGAAAGCCAAGAGGCTTTGCAACAGTGGATCAGAAATTGCAAAGTGCTTGAGTGAGTTTGAAACTCATGAATTACGTGGTGGTGATGAGACACCTGCTAGTTCTCACCATGAATTACGTGGTGGTGATGAGACACCTGCTAGTTCTCACCATAAATTAAGTGGTGGTGATGAGACACCTGCTAGTTCTCACCATAAATTAAGTGGTGGTGATGAGACACCTGCTAGTTCTCACCATAAATTACGTGGTGGTGATGAGACACCTGCTAGTTCTCACCATAAATTAAGTGGTGGTGATGAGACACCTGCTAGTTCTCACCATAAATTACGTGGTGGTGATGAGACACCTGCTAGTTCTCACCATGAATTAGTGGTGGTGATGAGACACCTGCTAGTTCTCACCATAAATTAAGTGGTGGTGATGAGACACCTGCTAGTTCTCACCATAAATTACGTGGTGGTGATGAGATACCTGCTAGTTCTCACCATAAATTACGTGGTGGTGAATGATACCCTGCTAGTTCTCACCATGAATTACCGTGGTGGTTATAGATCACCTGCTATTTCTCACACATAAATTTACGTGGTGGTGAGAGACACCTGCTAGTTCTCACTCACCATAAATTAAGTGGTGGTGATGAGACACCTCTGCTAGTTCTCACCATGAATTAAAGTGGTGGTGATGAACACCTGCCTAGTTTTTCTCACTCACCGATAAATACGTGGTGGTGATGAGAAAAACCTGCTAGTTCTCACCAGGAATTACTTAGTGGTTGATGCGACACCTGCAGTTCGCACCATAATTAAGTGGTGGTGATGAGACACCTGCGAGTTCTCACCATGAATTACTTGGTGGTGATTGAACACCTGCTAGTTCCTCACATAAATTACGTGGTGGTGTGAGACACCTGGCTAGTTCTTCACATTAATTACTGGTGGTGATGAGACACCTGCTAGTTCTCACCATAAATTAAGTGGTGGTGATGAGACACCTGCTAGTTCTCACCATGAATTACTTGGTGGTGATGAGACACCTGCTAGTTCTCACCATGAATTACTTGGTGGTGATGAGACACCTGCTAGTTCTCACCATAAATTAAGTGGTGGTGATGAGACACCTGCTAGTTCTCACCATGAATTAAGTGGTGGTGATGAGACACCTGCTAGTTCTCACCATAAATTACGTGGTGGTGATGAGACACCTGCTAGTTCTCACCATGAATTACTTGGTGGTGATGAGACACCTGCTAGTTCTCACCATAAATTAAGTGGTGGTGATGAGACACCTGCTAGTTCTCACCATGAATTACTTGGTGGTGATGAGACACCTGCTAGTTCTCACCATGAAGAAGGGTCAAGTATTCAAGCGAAGATGAAAGAGCTGGTAAAAAATCTGATAGATACAATCACAAGTTACGGTAACCCTTTTGACAATGAATGTGCTGAACTTCTTGTACTTAACACAAGAGCTTGAATGGATGAGTCAGTGATTGATACGGTTCAATCAATTGAAGCAATTGGTAATATACTCAATACAAAGAATATATTTCTCAAGTTATAGTAAACAGAACATCTTCCATTCATAATACTATCAAAAAAAATTCACTTCCATTGTCTAAGAGTTCAAGATGCAAGTCGAAGTCAAAGTCTTCACAGAAACTAGTAGCTGAACAACATAATGCAAGTTTATTTAGCCGTCTCTATATAGCTAGTCAGCAGCATCATGGAGATCTTGCCACATTCTTTTCTCACGAAAATAAATCAAGTCCCCCATCATTGTCTGACTGTGGAAAGCTTCGTGTCTCTCAAAAATCAACTCTCCTTAACTGCTTTGGTACAATTAACCAACCTGACAAACCATCACAGGGTTTCATCCAGGGGGGGGACAGGGGGGGGGTTTGACCCCCCCAGTCAAAATGCCAGGGGGGGATATCCCCCCACTTTTTTACCTACATATTAAAGTTAATTGCCTACAAAAAAGTCATATTATATTGGAAAAACAATCAGAGTTCAGCATTTGAGTGATTAGTTGAAGTGACCTGACTAAACTATGTGAAAGCTTTATTCCAATGGCTGTGCAGAGATAGTCAGCAATCTGCAGCAGCTGCTTTTTTTTTTTTTGCTTCTTTTTTTTTTTATTGGGGTTGCTAATGGGGATTGATAGCTGTACTTTCAAGGGCAAAAAAAAAGTGAAAAGTTTACTCAGAGTATTTCTGCATAGTTGTGAGATTAGGGAATCTATTATTTTAGATAGCAAAAAGTATTACTTAAAATTATTACCTAGTCCACTTTAATTTTGACCCCCCCAGACAAAAATTTCTGGATGAAACCCTGCATCATTGTTTGATGCTAAAATATTGGATGGTTCTGCTGTTGTGAACTTTCTGCCAATAGCATCTGCTAAAACCTTCAACGATTATGCAGACAATGTATTTCTTCCATATTTAATTGAGCAACTGCAAAGCACAAGTAGACTTGATTGTGTTTGGGATTTTGGGATAGATACATCTCAGCAAGTATCAAAGAGTTAACCAGAATACGTCGAGGAAATGGATTTCAAATTAAAGTGTCAGGAAACACTAAGCTACCAAAAAAATGGAATGATTTTTTGCTGGATCCAAAAAATAAACAGGAATTATTTGATTTTTTCACTGCGAAAGTGTGTGCTATGAACATTCCAGAAGGTAGAAGACTTTACATAACATCAGGAGATAGTGTAAAATGTAAAGGTAGAAGACTACATAACATCAGGAGATAGTGTAAAATGTAAAGGTAGAAGACTTTACATAACATCAGGAGATAGTGTAAAATGTAAAGGTAGAAGACTTTACATAACATCAGGAGATAGTGTAAAATGTAAAGGTAGAAGACTTTACATAACATCAGGAGATAGTGTAAAATGTAAAGGTAGAAGACTACATAACATCAGGAGATAGTGTAAAATGTAAAGGTAGAAGACTTTACATAACATCAGGAGATAGTGTAAAATGTAAAGGTAGAAGACTTTACATAACATCAGGAGATAGTGTAAAATGTAAAGGTAGAAGACTTTACATAACATCAGGAGATAGTGTAAAATGTAAAGGTAGAAGACTACATAACCTCAGGAGATAGTGTAAAATGTAAATGTAGAAGACTACATAACATCAGGAGATAGTGTAAAATGTAAAGGTAGAAGACTACATAACCTCAGGAGATAGTGTAAAATGTAAAGGTAGAAGACTTACATAACATCAGGAGATAGTGTAAAATGTAAAGGTAGAAGACTTTACATAACATCAGGAGATAGTGTAAAATGTAAAGGTAGAAGACTTTACATAACATCAGGAGATAGTGTAAAATGTAAAGGTAGAAGACTACATAACATCAGGAGATAGTGTAAAATGTAAATGTAGAAGACTACATAACATCAGGAGATAGTGTAAAATGTA
>WLWD01005053.1_pt1 | contig 11182 bp, 3 predicted proteins | sample 6712731 | NCBI WGS metagenome assembly WLWD01 (sample SAMN12718690, study PRJNA576275) | sponge metagenome | isolation source: marine sponge | host: Mycale hentscheli | place: New Zealand: South Island, Marlborough, Capsize Point | collected 2014-11-01
CTGCACTTATAATAGAATAGGAGAATTCAAGAGCCTAGCTTTGCTGTATGACTTAGCTTGCTAGTTGCTAGCCTGAAACTCTGGTGGCAGCGCAACTGCGTCTCTTAGGCTAACAGTGACCTGATCCCACCACAATCACACCTTAAATTTTCTCAGCTACCCATATTTCACACTACTTTTTCCATCAAATATATGCTGTAAGATGGAATATTTAATGTTGAGGATAGCTCAAACAACCTGTATACAAATTATCTTCATAGTACACTTCAAATAAAATATGTCTAAGAATGGTGAAATTATTTAGTTGGTACTGTCTCTTCCTTTCCTTTGTATCTTCTCTTCCCATATGAAAATGGGATATACTTGTACCTAATCATATGCTGTTAAAATAATAATAATAACAAATAATAATAATGAGAGAAGCAGCAGCAGAGTATTCTGAGCTGAGCAGGAAATATATTTGGCAAAAAAAAACTCTAAGAATATATACCATACTACATATACAAATGCAAACACATAAAACATTATGTATGTATGTATGTATATTTAATTGGTGAGCGAGTGAAACACTATCAGGGGTAGCACAATTGAAAATTGGGGATATTTGTTTGTTTATATATGTGTGTGGACGTACGCGTGTCATTTTGTACTTTGACCCTCGCGTTTTTGTGTTGTTGTTTTTTTATTTATCCCTTATGATACCTCCACTAAACAGAATATTTTAGTTTAGTGATCCCAAGGAAATTAATTGTATAATGAAAAAACTAAAAGTTCTAAAGAATTACTGTACAGTGTTGAGTCTAACAGTAAGTTTTTAAGACCTAAATGTGTCTTATGTCATTCATAAGACACATTTAGGTCTTAAAAACTTACTGTTAGACTCAACACTGTACAGTAATTCTTTAGAACTTTTAGTTTTTTTTCAAGTTTCAAAATGTTAAGGTGAATGGTTACTATGGTATTAAAACCCTTTACCAGATGTAATTTTGAAAAACTCGGCCTTTTTAGTAGCTGTGAGTGTTGTCAAAGGCTACTGGTAATTCAGATAGTCAGAAACTACAGAAAACACCAGTCCTCGGGGAATTGAGGTAAGAAAGTAGTTTTGTATTTGTTAGCTAAAGTATATAATGGTCACAATGCCTACGTACTTGTACTTTTAGAGATGGACTAATAGATTCTTAGTATTTTGTTTGTGCACAGGCTCGCTCGCCCTTTGTGCTCAAGCACATCACTAATCACTACTAATAACCAATACATATGTCTATTAGTGTGTGCATGTATACACACAATATATACTGATGTGCTTGAGAACAACACTATTGACAATTGAATTATACTTCTAACATTCAAGCTACTGAAAAAAAGTCGAGTATTTAAATTATGTATATACGGTAAAGGAATTCAATGCCATAGTAACCACTCCCCACAACTGTTTGAAAAAAAAAGAAGGAACAAGTCACGTTATTTAAATGTTTTCTTTGTGATATTCTTTAGCTAAGTTGTAGTTGTAACGCACAATACTTTTACACAACTGAACATACCTATACAAGATTTACCTTTGTGGTGAGTCTAATGTACAATAAATTTTCAAGTAATACTGTTGCGTAGGGCTTATATTTGTTACTTATTTGAACCAATTTTCTGTGCGTATATATGTAATATATAATTGGCGAGTGAGCGAAGTGAGCGAGATACTATACAGTGGTGTCAAATTGAGAATCGGGGATATTTGTATATATATGTGCGGATGGACGTATGGTACTTTGACCCTCTAGTATTTTTGTTTTAGCTAGGTGTGCAACCCCCGTCCCTAGCTTCACTAAACAGAATCCTCTGGTTTATCAATCATTACCTGTATCACCACCCTAGAAATTGAATTGTTTACCGCTTTGAATTCTTTGCGGGTGCAGTTAAAACTAAAGAACTTACTGGAGTTCCATTTCTATTCGAGTTAGTGGTGGTGGTAAGTTAATACACTATTACACATCCTAGATTTCTAAGTGGAGCAAGTCGGCTTGCAAAAGTAATGAGGCAGCAGTTTTGATGTACCCAGGTAAAATCAGCAAGCTTCAGCCCATTCAAATCGATTACAAAACATCTCTTCTGTCGGTTAAAAAAAAAAAGAAGTTATTCTGGGTGAACAATTTACAATAATGCTATCGAGATATTAAATTTAAATGTACGGTAATATTCAATGTGGTTTTAATTGGAATACATGTATATTGTGCATTTCAATTACTAATATGGCTGTACAATAAGTGCATTAATAAGGATAGCCTGTCAGTCTTGGTCTTACCCCTTACCGGACAGATGGGCTATATTGTAAATAATATGTACATATGTAAAATTGATTCATTTGCCAAGGTGCCATTTTAATAGTGGAGCACGCCCTGTGGAGAAAGAAAAAGGTTCTAGTATGGTTTTAAGCCTCCAGCATTTTTGCCTTAGTAGACTTTTTCTAGCACTGTTTTACAAATGCATCTCTCACAATCTACCACAATTTACTCATTGCTACTTGAACTCATTTGCTGTAAAAAAAATTTTGTTATTGTTGCCAACTTTGAATCCATGATCACTTTCATTTATCAAAGTTCCTCAACATTACTTGTTCTCTGCAGATGGGTACATAGCAATCTTGAAATTCTAGGTACGCTAAGTGTACTGTTCTTAGGATGATAGAGTATGAATGAACCCGTTCTGAATTAATTGCTTCTATTGACATATGCACATAACATTTATGACTCCCAAACTAGTGACAACTGTATTCTATTGACATATGCGCATAGCATCAAGATCATGACTCCAATATGGGATCTATTTATGCCTGACACGAATTCATGACTACTGTCCTCTAAGGGTCCAATATGGGATCTATTTATGCCTGACACGAATTCATGACTACTGTCCTCTAAGGGTGGATAGAACTATGATATACAGTAGCATTGCTCATTTGCATTTGCCTTACCTTTATCTGTCGTTTCATAGTAATAGTGAACAGAATAATGAAATAGAGAACAAGAACAGGCCAAAATACTGGAATATTGAAAAAGGAGAAGAATGTACAAGTGAGAGCTATTAAAATAGCTCTGGTCATAGACAACCTATAAAATCATACACAAAAGTCTTTTATGACAAAATATATAGTAGGATATTTTCATAATACAACATGAAAAACACTGGTAATAAGCAATAAGTATGTTGAATTGTGCATGGAAAATAGTAGTTGGTAGTGAATTTAACTAGTATGCATGTACATCTATAAATTGTATGGATAAATTCAGAACAATAATTTCAGTAAATTGAATACCATATAAAAAGTTACCAAAATACCAATAGTGCTCTAGCTACATAAACATTAAATTGGTGGGGATAGGCACAAATACTACCACCCAGCTACAGTAGCCAGTGCTGCTACAGAAAAACATTTCACATCAATTTTTTTTTAAATAAAAAGTATCTTCTTAAGAGAACTAGTAAAATGCATCCTCTACAGACAAAAAAAAAAATCATTGAATAGTTGGGTTTTTTTTAAAAATATATTTATTTCAGACTGCTGGCCTGTCCTTGCTCACATATATGCTGTTTTGGTGTCGAATGGTTTTAACATATGTACAAGTGGCGGCTTAGTAATTTAAGCCCATCTTTCTCGTGACTAAGACCTGTATTAGAGGCACTTGTAATACACAGCACTCTCTTACTGGTGAAGTATGTATTAAGAGTGTGATTGCAAAGTATAGAGGGTTGCCTCATCTTTGACTGTAAGCATAATACTAAATACAGCCTATACAATTTTTCTTCCTCAATTCAACATGTATATCTAAATTTTAAAAATGTATTTCTAATAATTTTTTTTGCTTATTGCAAATGTTCTTATTCTGATTTAACAGGCTATTGGTACTACACATGGGGCTAACAATTTAATGATCATGTTGTAGGTTCATGTTGTTGTGATGTTTTCTTTAGTGCACAAGAAATTGAGTAGTGTTACCCTAAAAATTATACTATCAAAAATAGCACTTCAGAGGGAACTACTGTATTTAGGGTCCCTGAAGGCCCTTGATTGTAGCGTCCCAAGCGCAGTGAGGGCGCTACACTTATGGCCTGAGGGACCCTAAAAACAGTAGTTAATGACTGCGCGCAGCGCATAACTAATTTAGAACCTAGCAACAGTTCCTAACAACACAATTGGAGGTACTCTACATATGGAAGCCCTGCTCTGAAGGCAGGGGCACTACAATAGAATCCCTCCCTGAAGGACCTAAGAGATTTAAAGTCCCTCTGTCACAATACAAAAACTACAGTAGCTATGTTCTAACTATAACTTAGAACATAGCTAACCCCTTTTGTGTATTGTGAAGTAGGCATTCTAGCCAGCATAATGTTGTTCAAGTGAGTGCACAGGGATACTAAATGCCAGAAGGGAAGACATTAAATGCCAGAAGGGAGGATACTACTTGATAGTATCCTCCCTTCTGGCTAATAGTATCCTCCCTTCTAGTATTTTATTAGTTTTTGGCTTATGAGTAGTGCAAGCATTGATAAAAGAATTGTTATTTTATAAAAGAATTGTTATTTTATAAATGGTGCAAGAATGTTGTTTGCGCTGTTTCCCTCTCAGATGCGAAAGATAAAATGGATTCATGGCATACCTTACACACTAACAACATTTTCTTAACTAATAACAATCACCACCAAAATGAGAAAGTGAGAAAGAAACCTGTAACATAATGAGCAATAAACACCAGTTAAGTTCTTTATTTCTATTTAATATTTTTTTAGTACTGTTCTTGTAGATGTTTATACACTACAGTTATAAAAATTAAAGGCACCACTTCTAGTAGAAGATTGTTTGCAATGGTAACAGCATTCCATTCATGGTATTTTCGTTGTATTTTGCTTACATAATCAAAATCATTTTGTACTCATCACAAGCTGTTCATCAATGTCAGATAAATACAAACTTTTTGCATGGCCTATATAGCTACATCTTCCAAAATTTCATCATCGTGTAAAGGTTGACCAAACGGTGATTCAAAAGCTAAGCTAGACTGGAGATTGTGACTGTGAGGGGCTTGATTTGAAAGTTGATGGTGAGGACCTTAGACTGGAGAACTGACTATGAGGAGCTAAATAAAGGAGAGATGACTGAGTTGAAGAAAGTGGAAGAGTAGCTGGTTGAAAGAAGATATTGGAGAAACAAAGTTGTTTTGTAAATTTTTCACAAATTGAGCTGAAATGTGGAAAATAGGTAATGTAGATGGCTGGGCTGGAATGTTCTTCTTGACTAAGTTCGCTGAAAACGTAGTGATATTGGTTCTCCTGACTCCAATTCCATCACTATCGCCGGTTCACTGGAGTTGAGCGCACAACACATGAAAATATTCTATGTGCTGTGGCTCCTTAGAATTGCTGCAATTACTTGGACACCTCTCCGTAATGTCCCTACCGTCTTTGTCGTAGAGTGTCACAAAGAAGGGAAAATTTATTTGGTAACTAAGTCTATAGTTGCTACGTTCTAAAACAGCTAGACAACAAAATCTCGGGAACTACTGCAGTCGAACCCCTCGGGCTGCTAGTATTGCCCTCGCTACGCTTGGGACGGTACAGCCAGCAGCCCTTGAGGTTCTGTGGATGGTAGATCCCTCAATTTAGTTGTCTGTCTATTATTTAACATTCAACCACTGAGCAAAGTACACTTCAGATAAGATGTTCGAGTATGCAGCTTTTGATCAAATTATTAGTAATAGTTTATAAATTTAGTATGCATATACTAAACCTAACACGTAGCTATGTATAACTAGTAATAATGACATCATTGTAAATTAAGTTAATGTGTGCTCATACAGTGCACTGAGAACAAGCAGAGCCCACTTGCCATCATATGCTAAGCAGTGCACACCAGTTCTTGACATCAGTCCACTTACCAGAACTTAAATTCTGGAAGTCTCCTGATAAATGGTTTAAACTCTTCTCCAGACTTAGTTGGCAATGTTGGTCCATCTACATAAAATATTAAGGCATAAAAATCAACTAACTATTTATTAAAAAGTTGTTTACCTGAATCATCTTCATCAGAAGAAGGATCAAATTTTGGAGAAATAAAAGCGATGAAAAGATTTAGAAGGTAGATTGCCAAAGCATATGTCACTATATACCATCCTTGCAAAAAGAAAACTCTTACTGCATATATACACAAAACAATGACTGTGCAAACCCAACGGGGTACTCTGTGTGGAACTATGCTGTCCAATCCACTTTGATAAGCCTGAAACATACATTAATAAATTATTACAATATGTATCTCCTAGTAAATTATTAACTCAAGCTTTAAAGTAAATTATTCCTTCTTAATAGTATAGCACATAAATTACCCATTCAAAAATGTATGGGAAAAATTGCTGTTCAATTGAAACAGCACAGGGAAAGTAAAATAGTGTGGTATCAATGTGAAATGGTATGGTAACTAAGTGAAATAGAACGGAAACTATGTGAATTACCATGGTAGCTAAGTGAAATAGTACAAGTAAGTGCGCATGCATGCAGTGCTAGCCTTGGAAACGTACAGTTCAAGTAGTTTCTAGTTAGAGAACATGTCATTCTTAACGCAGATGCTCTATTGGTATCAAACGAAACAAATCCATCAGATTTGGAGGAGCCAAAGATTGAGAACAAATTTCTGGAGGAAGCTAATCTTTAAATCTAGAGATAGTGTGACTGAGACAGCGTAGCTAGCTACAGTGCAAATTATTGTTTTTTTAAATAAGCTGGTCTACTATTAGCGAGTGACAGCATGGGTAACCCAGGTGTTATTTGGGATTAATACCATGGCTACCCATGCTATTACGCATACAAATATCACTAACAATCCAAAAATTTATGCAATCCAAGAACTTAAGAGTTGATTACTTTAATTTTTAACTTTTTCAGAAGAAGTACAAAGTACAACACAATTAGCAGCCAACATGTATAATGTATTACATTTATTTACTCCACCCTAGATATCTTCACAATGTTATTTTTAGGTACTTGACCCGTGAAATAACTCAAGATATTTCAAGGTTGTTATTTCAAGCTGTACTGAGCAAACTCATTACCCTACAGTAGGAGACAAAATAAAGTTCCGAATTCTGTTTCGTAGTACGGCCGTAAAACAGTAGTTTTGACCGTAGTTTTTATCGTTGCGTTCCATACCATTTTGACTAAACGGTTGACATTGTTTACTAAAACAAAAAAAAACAACAAAAAAAAAACGGTTAAGCTTTTCCATCGATTCACAGATATTTTCTAGCTAGAAACTCTTCCATAGCTATATCAGCAAGCTAAGGCCTTGTATCGACCATTAAATGCTACGGGGATAGTGCCAAAAAGATTGTACAAAGTTAACTTGATTTAATAAAGCTGCAGACTGAAGTTTGGACTGGCACAGACTAAAACAAGGTCCACACTTCATAGGTCTTCTGTTAGCCACTGATGGGCCTCCAGTAGTAAAAAATCTAAGCCAGAGAAGGCCTTAACGTCGAGAAATAATCGATACTATGTAGTCCAACTAACAATTCTCCGCGAGACAACTTCGAATAGGACGGCTTCAATTTTCTTTACCTGTAAAGCTCCACCTCAAGAGTCTGTAAACAAAAAATCAATATTGGATAAACGATTTTTTAAATATATTTCTTTGAGTGAGACATACGGTGAACGAGAAAAATTAAAATGGTAACGCGGTCAAACGGAACAGCCATTTTTACCAAACGGTGTACCATTCCCCCCCCTCCCCCCCTCCCGTTTTTAATCATGTGACGGCCGCTTTATAGAATGGAATTCAGAACTTTATTTTGTCTTCTACTGTAGTAGTTATAGCAACCGACCAAGCTCACTACTTTTCCAGGTTTTTTTCAGCTATCTTCCTCTGGTGTAGCCTACCCAACAGGGTGAGAATAGCTGCTAAAATAATGGCTGGGGGTTTGGGGAGCCTTACAGCCACCTTTATACCAGTGCTACAGTGGTGAAGATATCTAGTGTGGAAAAAACCATTTATTACACTCATCAGAGTGATATGGCTAGATATTTCACTCTCGGGCTTTATATTCACTCGTATCTGACTTGTGAAAATAAGTTAGCCTGCTCGTGAAATATTTCACCATATCACAATCTGACAGTCTATGGGAAAAGGGGGCACTTCAGGCTAACCAAAAAAATTGAGTTTTTTATAGCTACAATTTATCTCAACTTAGTGCTAAAATACTGGAGGGTAAAACCTTCGATGCGCAGAGAAACTGGCAGTTGAACTGGGCTGTATTCAGCAAACTAATTGAATTAGAAATCGAGAAAACATAATTGAATTTCCACTTCCGGTATAATTAATGTTTCTGTATACTTAACGGCGTACTCCGCATACGCAATTAAATCGTACAGCCGCTTTTTAACGGCGACTAACAAAGTTTGCGTAGAGTTCTTTTTAGCTTTCAGAGCGTCTCACAGCCTGTCTTGTCGGAATCCTTGGCTACTCTACTCCATGTAGTGGTAAACTTTCAACCAGAAGTAAGCTGTAGATTGCATGTACTATTCTCAAAGCTATGCCGTTTTTGTCTTTCCACGGCACGCTTGGGGTCTTTTAAGTTGTTTTGGCATTTGAAATTTGGCGTAGACTTAGAGTAAGGGTCACTAAGACTAATTCTGCAAAAAAACAAAAATAGGAGAAAGAAAGAATTTTTCCTATGACTTACTTCTGGAGCCTATATCTCAATTTCAATTTTTGTGTGAAGTGTCCCCTTTTCCCATAGACTGTCACATATTATATATAATTATATATATTTTATATATACCATAGTTGCTGTGGTAACAGCCATGGTTTAAAAATGTTAATTCCCCTCCAATCGTCTGCAGAAAAATTATTTTTGTTCCACATAGCTATGTAAATAGTTTAACTTGCACACAAAAGATTTTTTTGTCGACAAAACAGAGTGAGATGTACAAATAACTTGGATTAAGTAAGGTATCTCATTTTTGTTAGCTACAAATAAGAATCTAGTTTTTTTACTTGTACAGTAGGCGCCCCAAAAAAGTTTCGCATTCCATTCCGTAGAACGGCCACCGCATAAAAAATTAAAAAAACAGGGGGAAAAGGTAAGCTGTTTGGTTAAAAAAAAAAGGCAGTTCCGTTCGACTGTGTTACCGTTTAAATCTTTCCCATTCACCACATGCCTCACTCTGTAAAAACAAAAACGTTTATCTAATAAAAGGATCCGATTTTTTTTGTTTACAGCCTCCTAAGGCGGAACTTTTGGGGTTAAAAAAAAAAAAAAAAAAGTTTTTCAATTCGAAGTTGTTTCGCGAAGAATTGCTAGTTCAACCACCACACCATCAATGTTTTCTCAATGTTAAGAGTCTTTGCAGGCTTAGAATTTTACTACTGGAGGTTCATCAGTAGCTAACAGAAGACCTACGGAGTGCGGACTTGGTTATAGCTGTGTGCCCGTCGGAACTTCGGTCTGCAGCTTTATGGAAGCAAGTTAAATTTTTGTATGAGATTTATTGCACTATCCCCGTAGCGATTAACGGATGATACAAGGCCTTAGTTTGGTGATATAGCTACGGAAGAGTTTCTAGCTAGAAAATATCAGTGAATCGACAATAAAGCTTAACAGTTTTTCTTCCTTATGTGACTCTAACATACAGTTGTTTCACGAAAACATCCTAGCCTTCTGAGTTTTGACGCTATTTTGAGCATCTCACGTGCAGTTGAATGATTGCCACACCTTTTTTCATTAACGCTGACATGTTCGTTGATAGTGCAGGGAGAAAAAAGAAAGTTGTGTAAATCGCTATGTCTTCTTTGCTGCGGCCGTTGGAGAATACAGTAAATGCTTGGTGTAGATTGTTTCAGTAAACATTTAGTACTTTTTTAGAAGCTGTCATTGATCAAGGAATATGAATGTTGAAAAGTAGGCAGTTGAGACTAAGATGTTGTAGTAAAGAATAGCTAATGGAACTGGAATGACATACAAAGATCAATAGTCATGGCAAAGATAGTAAAAAAAAAAGTGGGAAACTATTTGTAAAACAACAACAACAAAAACAAAAAAAAACAACAACAACATTTCATAAATGTTGAAAATAAATTTAGGGTTGCTCTAAAAAATATGGAAACAAGGATGAAATTTTGAAGTTGACAAGAAGCAAGTAGTGATTTAGGGGTGTAAAATCACCATTCTCAATTTGGGCAAGTGTTGTAATGCTCATCTTTCGTATTAACACTTTGACTTTAAAATTCCTCGTCTCCACATTTTTTAGAGCAACCCTATATTTTATTTTCAACATTTATGCAATGTTGTTTTTCATACAACTATATATGTATATATAATTATGAGCATATGAAAAAAGTTAAGGTTCATCTAGTTTAAGAAGTTTTCTAATGAGTTATATATAATGTCAAGGAGCCTAGAATGGTATTAGCCACATTAGACTATAAGTTAATCACCAAAAAAAGAAAAAAGAAGAAGCAATAACATTAAAAAAACAACAACCCAAGATGAGTATTTTAGGTTGTTATATTGCTATCATTGGTATTTTTCTACAATTAATACCCATGTGTCCACAGTAACATTTAGTAATACTGCATGCATCAAGTGTACTTACTATTCGCAGCTTAGTTAAAAAGGAGACAGAGGATTCCGAAGATGCAGTTGTATCATCTACTTTAAAAAGTAAAAAAAAAACTACATTACACACAAATTAAAATATACAATCCAATGAGCCAAACTTAGTCAGATACCTTCTCAAAAATAAAAAATAATATTAATTAGAAAAGGAACTACTACAGTGCATAATGAAGTGTGTAGTATAAAGTTTTACTACATCCCGCAAATAAATTAAATTCTAGTCAATATATCAAGCGTACAAATCTTACTGTAATGGCACATCACAATTTTATCTTAGTCTATAATTTTTATGGAAAAAATAATCAGATAGAACAGTCATAAATGTTAGAACTAAATAAATATGACCTTAAGTAAAAATGTCTGCAGTTAAGAAATATATTTAGTATATTTTTGTCAAAGAAATCATTACACTCTGATTCAACCCTTATTCAAAATTTTTCTTGTTGGCTAGCGTTACCCAGGAATCTTGCTATGGCATTGCCTAGTGTATGAAGTCCGGCGAAGTTGCGGAAAGATCATTGTGATGA
>WLWD01005631.1_pt1 | contig 11173 bp, 16 predicted proteins | sample 6712731 | NCBI WGS metagenome assembly WLWD01 (sample SAMN12718690, study PRJNA576275) | sponge metagenome | isolation source: marine sponge | host: Mycale hentscheli | place: New Zealand: South Island, Marlborough, Capsize Point | collected 2014-11-01
CTACTGGCCTAGAGATCCCTACACCCTCTGTCATTACTACTGGCCTAGAGATCCCTACACCCTCTGTCATTACTACTGGCCTAGAGATCCCTACACCCTCTGTCATTACTACTGGCCTAGAGATCCCTACACCCTCTGTCATGCCACAGTGTTGCGTGATGTGTACATTAAAGCTAGAGAGTTTGAAAAAGGGAATATCCTTTGTATAATTTCGTAGTATGTTAAATCAAAGGCTTTGACTCCATGACATAAAATAGCCAGTCTTAGTGTATGCTAGAGTGTACTATTTATATAATTATATGACGGTATTAATGACTGGCTGTAGGTTTATATGACATTCATATTTCACTATTGTAGATTTGCTGCTCAGTATGTGTACATTTTCTCTTTTTCTCTTCCGGTAAGTGAATACAGAGTTGTTGCTCCGCTAATTTACATGGCCAGGCTTTGCTTTTATATTATATTATATGGTAGTAAAAATATAGTCAGCTTCATGACAGGATGATTGAATTTCCCCTGATTCTTGGTTGATTCTTGGTTCTTACGTTGTTGTTGATAGTTATATTTATTTTTTCATATTTTTATTGTCTCTTTTATTTGTAGGCATACACTGTCTATTCTCTGTTAAGATACTACCTCCAGGCCCAGGTAAGGGTAAAGATGGAACCTCAACAGATATGATGGATATAAGGAGGGATAGTATATGTGTGTAATTGTCATGGCAGTGTGGTAGTGTTTTTACAATGTATACTGTACGTGTGTAGTGTGTATATTTGTGTGTGTATTAATTTATTTGTATGTTTTAGGGTATCGTGTGGCAGTTGGTATGGATTGGCTTGATAACAAATGTCGCTAGTTTTCTATTTCATATTGTCTTCATTTTTGGACTGCAACTTGGATTTGCGTGAGTTCAACCAATGGAAGTTCTGGCTGCTTAGTAATAGTTTTTCTCTTTTCACTAATGCTGACTAGCTAAGCTGTCGATGGTGTACTCCAGGCATTGCGTATGGTACATAGACTTGTAACTTTTTTATTTTCATAATGCGAAAGTAAAAATCGAGTAAAGATAGGTAACAGTGAGTTTTAAGGTTTGAATTTTAGAAATCCGTAGCTGAATATTTATTGTCTATTGAGTCCTTACCAGGAATACTTCTGTGGTACTACTTTTTTTTTTTTTTAATTAAAGAAAGTAATGCACAACCAGAGAATGTATTATAGTGTTACTAGTAGATGATCAAAAACCAGTTACATAGCCACTTCATGTCTGTGTTACTATGAATTACATGATTATACGAGTGCATGCATGCAGTGGTGGTGGACCAGTACATGCATGCAGTGGTGGTGGACCAGTACATGCATGCAGTGGTGGTGGACCAGTACATGCATGCAGTGGTGGTGGACCAGTACATGCATGCAGTGGTGGTGGACCAGTACATGCATGCAGTGGTGGTGGACCAGTACATGCATGCAGTGGTGGTGGACCAGTACATGCATGCAGTGGCGGTGGACCAGTACATGCATGCAGTGGTGGACCAGTACATGCATGCAGTGGCGGTGGACCAGTACATGCATGCAGTGGCGGTGGACCAGTACATGCATGCAGTGGCGGTGGACCAGTACATGCATGCAGTGGCGGTGGACCAGTACATGCATGCAGTGGCGGTGGACCAGTACATGCATGCAGTGGCGGTGGACCAGTACATGCATGCAGTGGCGGTGGACCAGTACACGCATGCAGTGGTGGTGGACCAGTACACGCATGCAGTGGTGCTGGACCAGTACACGCATGCAGTGGTGGTGGACCAGTACACGCATGCAGTGGTGGTGGACCAGTACACGCATGCAGTGGTGGTGGACCAGTACACGCATGCAGTGGTGGTGGACCAGTACATGCATGCAGTGGTGGTGGACCAGTACATGCATGCAGTGGTGCTGGACCAGTACATGCATGCAGTGGCGGTGGACCAGTACATGCATGCAGTGGCGGTGGACCAGTACATGCATGCAGTGGCGGTGGACCAGTACATGCATGCAGTGGCGGTGGACCAGTACATGCATGCAGTGGCGGTGGACCAGTACATGCATGCAGTGGCGGTGGACCAGTACATGCATGCAGTGGTGCTGGACCAGTACATGCATGCAGTGGTGGTGGACCAGTACATGCATGCAGTGGTGGTGGACCAGTACACGCATGCAGTGGTGGTGGACCAGTACACGCATGCAGTGGTGGTGGACCAGTACATGCATGCAGTGGTGGTGGACCAGTACATGCATGCAGTGGTGGTGGACCAGTACATGCATGCAGTGGTGCTGGACCAGTACATGCATGCAGTGGTGGTGGACCAGTACATGCATGCAGTGGTGGTGGACCAGTACATGCATGCAGTGGTGGTGGACCAGTACATGCATGCAGTGGTGGTGGACCAGTACATGCATGCAGTGGTGGTGGAGCAGTACATGCATGCAGTGGTGGTGGGAACCCAAGTTACATGCATGCAGTGGGGGTGGACCAGGAAACGCATTGCAGTGGTGGTGGAGTATGGAGTAAGCATGCGTGGTGGTGGACAGTACATGCATGCCGTGGTGGTGGACAGTACAGCATGCAGTGGTGGTGGACCAGTAAATGCATGCAGTGGTGCTGGACCACAGTACATGAATCAGTGGTGCTGGACCAGTACATGCATGCAGTGGTGGTGGACCAGTACATGCATGGCTAGTGGTGGTGGACCAGTAAATGCACGCATGGTGGGGACCAGACATGATTTGCAGTGGTGCGATCCAGTACATGCATGCAGTGGTGGTTGGACCAGTACATTCATGGCAGGGTGGATGGACCAGTACATGCAGAAGTGGTGGTGACCAAGTACATGCATGCAGTGGTGCTGTGGAACAAGTACATGATGCAGTGGTGGTGGAACCAGACATGCATGGCAGTGTGGTGGACCAGGTTACATGCATGCAGTGGTGGTGGAGTTACATGCAATGCAGTGGTGGTGGACCGTACCATGCATGCAGTGGTGGGGGAACCAGTACATGCATGCAGTGGTGGTGGACCAGTACACGCATGCAGTGGTGGTGGACCAGTACACGCATGCAGTGGTGGTGGACCAGTACATGCATGCAGTGGTGGTGGACCAGTACATGCATGCAGTGGTGGTGGACCAGTACATGCATGCAGTGGTGCTGGACCAGTACATGCATGCAGTGGTGGTGGACCAGTACATGCATGCAGTGGTGGTGGACCAGTACATGCATGCAGTGGTGGTGGAGTACATGCATGCAGTGGTGGTGGACCAGTACATGCATGCAGTGGTGGTGGACCAGTACATGCATGCAGTGGTGCTGGACCAGTACATGCATGCAGTGGTGCTGGACCAGTACATGCATGCAGTGGTGCTGGACCAGTACATGCATGCAGTGGTGGTGGACCAGTACATGCATGCAGTGGTGGTGGACCAGTACATGCATGCAGTGGTGGTGGACCAGTACATGCATGCAGTGGTGGTGGACCAGTACATGCATGCAGTGGTGGTGGACCAGTACATGCATGCAGTGGTGATGGAGTACATGCATGCAGTGGTGGTGGATTGGGGCTAAATACAGCTCAAACCCTATTACCTTCTAGGAGAAAATTTCTAGTAATTATTATTTTATATATGTGATATTTGTTTGTGTCTAGAGGGGCGGTGTGGGCAATGACTCTATCTAACATTGTCATGGCCGCCTGTGTCCTGATATACATGAGGATAAGAGAGCAGGACCCCGTCACGTGGAGTGGGTGGGGCTTCGAGTGTTTGTACGAGTGGAATCAGTATATCCAATTAGCAGTGCCGGGTCTGATCCTCCTGTTCCTGGACTGGTTCACTATGGAGATCATCAACCTGGTGGCAGGCTGGCTGGGAGAGAAGCAGCTGGCAGCCAACACTGTCATGACACAGACTACCTTCATGCTGTCTATAGTGAGGAAGAGAGGGAGGGAGAGTGGGTGAGGGAGGGAGGGAGGGAGAGTGGGTGAGGGAGAGAGAGTGGGTGAGGGAGGGGAAGGGAATAATGACAGTGACCATTATTATTATTGTCATCATGTACTATTGTTGTAAAATGAATTATACAGCATTATTATTATTGTTATTATTATTATTTATTATTATTATTATTATTATTGTTATTGTCATCATGTACTATTGTTATTAAATAATGTTGTTTATTTATATATTTATTTGTTTTTCTATTGTCTTCCTTGTCAAGCTGAATGATGCAGACATAGTTAGTTGTCTTGTTGATGTGTTGCAAGTGGAGGTGGAGGACAGTCGCAGTGAGAGTTGATGGAGAGTTTTACTTGATGCTGTGTGTGTTTGTGTGTGCAGTTGGCAGTGGGGATTAGCTCTGCCGTGTCTGTCCGTGTTGGGAATAGTCTGGGAGCTGGTAAACCCATGGAGGCAAGGAAGAGCACCATTGCTTCTGTGGTCATAGGAAGTATGTACAGTAGGGCACTAGTGGGTGTGGTTATAGGAAGTACGTACAGTAGGGCACTAGTGGGTGTGGTCATAGGAAGTACGTACAGTAGGGCACTAGTGGGTGTGGTCATAGGAAGTACGTACAGTAGGGCACTAGTGGGTGTGGTCATAGGAGTTGTGTCTATACAGCCATTTAATATATATTATACACGGAGATGATAGCACGAAAAACTGGTATCTGGATTAATAGTACGGCGCGTAAGTTGCCCATTCAAAAATGTATGGGAAAAATCGCTGTTCAATTGAAATCGCACGGGAAAAGTGAAATAGTGCGTAACTAAGTGAAATACCTCGGTAGCTAAGCGAAATAGTAAGGGTAAGTGCGCATGCATGCAGCATTAACCTTGGAAACGTACAGTTAGAGAAGTTTCTAGTTGGAGACAATGTAAGTAAGTTGTTCATTAAAAAAGCTGGCCTACTATTAGCGAGTGATAGCACGGGTACCGTGCTATTACTCATACTAATAGCATGAGTGGTGTGAGCTGGCCTACTATTAGCGAGTGATAGCACGGGTAACCCTGCTATTACTCATACTAATAGCATGAGTGGTGTGAGCTGGCCTACTATTAGCGAGTGATAGCACGGGTAACCCTGCTATTACTCATACTAATAGCATGAGTGGTGTGAGCTGGCCTACTATTGGCGAGTGATAGCACGGGTACCGTGCTATTACTCATACTAATAGCATGAGTGGTGTGAGAAAAAATTTCACTCGTTCACCTCATGGAATTTCTTGCCACACAAGTGCTATGTCATATAGTGATACTGCAGCCAAAGATAAGTCATAACGTGAGGTATTGCATTTCCGTCAAGGAAGTAACCTCTGATGCTGCCATACTTTTCTTTCTGATGGTAAAGTGTTTGCCCTTGTAGTTTACTGCTAGCAGATAAAGTGTGGTGAGGTCGCGAAGATATCGCCGTGACCAATCAAATCATTATTTCAGTTTCCACTGCTGTGGTATTTCCAAATAATACCTTTTTTTTTTTTTTTTGAAAATGACTTGGCTATGGTATCCCGCCACACAGTGGTTACAAGTATCCCGCCACACAGTGGCACTGATGTACTAACTTTTGGAAATTAAAAATGGATATTGTAAGAAAATGAAAATTGTGTAAGTGTGCACCCTAAATACTAAAGAGTGAAGACAATTTCACTGCTGAGCTTGGGGCATGATTCTCTTTCTGCACCATCAGTCCCACGGCTAGAGCATCCTGGTCGACACCAGAAGATGATTCCACAGCAGTTGACTAGAAGTGTCAGGTTTTCTAGATTGTGCACTGCTTGTGGGGGTGTTGATTCAGTCTGCATGTGCAGTGTTGCAACTCTGCCACCATACCTCTACTGCTGGCTTTGAGCAAATGTCAGTATGAGACAGACATTTGACTTGAATCTCTAAAAGGTCAGAGGGAGTTGTATCATTAAGCCTAGTTCTGTGATCAGTCTTTATTTGCTTCAGTGTTGAAAGCATTCTTTCTGCGCAGCCACTGGAGAATGGCAAACTGAAACATAGTCACACAGGACAAGATTATCCTTTGCCTTGTGCCATCTGGGCAAACATGGAGTCTATACCACACTTTGTGGCAGTCTTCACTTTCAATGGACAAGTAACTACTTACATACTCTGTCACTTCTACGATCTTGTCTTGCAAGATTAGCAAGTTTATTCCTACAGCTTCTAGTGGAGCTTGGATGAGGTGTGTCAATATTCTCTTAGAATGTAGAACGTTTTTGAGACACTTCATAATATCTGCTTTGTCTCCTTGTAGTGCTTTACTGAGTAACGATGGAGCCTTCAGACTATCAACATAATATACATGGCACTTCCAATCAAGATTTTAGCCTCTTGCCACTTTCCAAGGTATCCTTTCAGGCGAGCCTTGTCTGCATCTTTTAGATCATATTGTAGTGCTATGAGGTGTGTCATGTGTGCAACACCACTCTCTGTATAGGCCGGTGCTTATGCGTTATCCAGTGACTTCTATCTATCAAAATCCAGGCATACCTCCCTTTGCTGAAGAAGCATTTCTGGAGAATGAATCACTAGTGAAGGAATCCTTGCAAGCCAGTTCTAATCTGTGGACGTAACACCAACTGCTGTTCCTCTCAGCAATATTTACAGAGACACCAGCTGTACCAAATCCTAGGAGAACTGGCGTGACACTCTGTATGCTATCCTTGTTGTGGATGTTGATGACATCATTAAGGCCTTCAAGTGATTCAAGGAATGAGGCTATGAACATTGGCTCTTTCAGGAACTTCATCACTTATGAAATGAGCAATGGACTTTTTTCACGTCCTTATAGCAATACACTACTACCATCAACTCACCTTCAACTCTCCCTAAATCTGTATGTACTGCCATCTGAAGAACAATAGAAAGTAGATTTAGACCGAGACTGAGAAAATGGTTTTTTAGTTTTCTGCTATAAAATGTGTACATGTTTTGGCAGAATCTATTGTATTATAGATTGCCCTAACTCTACTCCATGAAGAGTTTCTAACTCATGCATAGCTGAATAGTTACGAAAGATTTTCTTTAGCAAGTGTACAACAAGTATCAAAGTTTCCATTCCTCTAGAGCCTTGTCCATAACCAAAAGACTCTTAGCAATGAGTGCGTATCTTGTAAGAGGCCTGTTTGTGGCCTTAGCTTTTTGTTAGTGCAGTAGGGTCGTTTAGGGGTTATAAAGGTCACTTTATCATGACCAACCAATTTGCTAACCTTTTGGTTATGGGAACCATTTATCAAAACAACAGAAAATTTCCTCACTACAGTAAAACCTCACTAATCCGAAAAGTATGGGACCAAGGGGTGTTCGGATTACTGAAATGTTCGGATTGGCAAAATCATGAATATCGTCAAAATATAAACGTCTTTCATTTGTTTTTACCTTATACATAATTGTATGACATTACATATGGAATTACAATTTCTAAAAAGTATATAAGAGGAATTAGAATTGAAAGTAGTTCAATTTTTTGACATAAAACAATATTTTGTGAGTCAGAATGAAATATATAGTTAATCTAACTTTTACTGAAATAATCTGTTAATTTTTTTGTTTAATGGGCAGTACTCTTTTTCTTGCAGCTAAATCTCGTAATTCACGAAGAACTCCAACATTGTAAAGAGAGGCTTCCTTCTGGTGTAAAAGCCATTCAAGGCATCCGTCAATATACTCACAGCTGCACTGTGACTGATTTGTGTACTTTCCTGGCTATCTTCAATGCTTAACTCTTCTTCCTCCTCATCATTTTCATTAACTATACTAGCAACTATTTCATCGTCATTAAAATGTTTGTAGCCTCTATCATGTTGATCACTAGTAAGCCATTCAGATACATCCTCTTCACTTAACTCTTGTCCTATATGATTAAACAATGTTTGAAATTCTTCCATATCAGCAGATGTAGGTTCAGAAGAAGAAGATGAAGCAACCGTTGATGACCCTCTGTAGTCTGTATAGTATGGAAACTACTTTCTCTTTCTGTGGTTGGAATGATTTTTCTCCATGACAATCGGATGGTCTCACATGATATTTCATCCCTTAACATGTTAATACTTTTCAAAAACACTGGAATGGAAACCCCTTCTTCATCTCTTAAAATCAACTCTTCCAAAATTTTACGTTTATATAACCGCTTCAAAGTTTCCAAAACACCTTGATCCATAGGTTGGATCAAGGCAGTAACATTTGCAGGCAAGTATTTAACTATTACTTTTCCATCTTTGGAAATAAGGTCTTCTTCATCTGGGTGAGCTGAGCAGTTATCAAGAACCAAAACTGCTTTAGGTTCAACTCCAAGATCTACCAATTTTGTTTGAACTACAGGTACAAAGGTGTTGTGAAACCAATCGCTGAATTCATCCAGGCATTCTTTTGATTTTTATACTTAACAGGTAAAACATCTTTATTAATGTTTTTGAAGCATCTAGGGTTATTATACTTCCCAGTCAATACCAAGGATAGCTTTACTGTTCCAAGCACATTGGAACAAGCATTAATGGTGACTCTTTCTTTTTGTTTTTTCCTGCCATCTGCAGCTTTTTCAAAACTAGAGGCTAATGTTCTCTCAGGTAACATTTTATAATATAATCCCGTTTCTTCACAGTTAAATATTTGGTTTAAAGTGTAATTATTTTCTTCAATAAACATTTGAAATGAAGAAACAAAGCTAGTTGCTGAAGGCTGATCTGATGATAATTTTTCACCTTGAACAAATAGCTGCCGAATGCCATGCCTTCTAGAAAATCTCCAAAGCCAACCTCCAGATGCAACAAATTCTTTGCTCTCCCCTCTTGCTTCACACAATTTAGTATGAAGCTGCACTGCTTTTGCTTTAAGTACAGGGCCTGCAAAAATAGAGTTTCATAGGACACTAGATACACTAGCTAGTTTGAGCTAACAAGCTAGCCACTGTATATTGGTCCAGCTAACTAGATCAAAGTAAGCAATTAAATTAATGTAGTGCTTGCCTGTTATAGGAAATCCTTCTTCTCTTTTCTGTTTAAACCATGAGAAAAGGGCCATTTCAAGCTGATCATCATTTCCTATTTTCATAGTTTTCACAGGACGACGTCAACCCATCTCAGTCAGCTTGCGTTTATGCTCGCGTAGTTTGCTGCCCTTCTTTTTTATATCAGCGATGGTAGATACACCAACTCCGTATTCCTCGGAAAGTTGCCGGTGAGTATGGGAGCCAAGTTTTTTGAAAATCTGCAGCTTTTCATCAAGAGAAAGCGTTTTGTGGGCCCTTTTCTTGGACATTTTGTTAACAGAGAAACTACAAGGAATCGGTAAAAACCGTTTGGCGGGAGTATCCAGAAGTAGCTGCATTTTTTACACGCGCGCTTAGACACTATTACGTCATAATGACGGTCTGTCTAAATTGTGATTAACGAGGTTTCGGATTAACGAGATTCGGATTAGCGAGGTTCTACTGTATCTATTTTTTTCCCCTCCAACTGTTGACATGTAGCACATCACAACTGCTCCACATACTCCATTGAGGAATCTTTGTCGCACTGTAACCATGACTGAGTTGATACAACTTTTCTTTTCCCTCTGCCAGAGAAGAAATGTACCTTAGGAAACATGTCGTTCTCTATTTGTAGGCCCTGGCGAGTCTCGCTGCGCAACACTTTTTGTGGGTCATAGTTCAAACTATACCTAGCGATTTAGCAGGTGCAAAACATTTTGTGTAATGAGTAGCTATAGAAAAAATTTACATGAATTCATAGCTTTCTAAAAACTACAAGTATGCAGCTAACAACTGGAAATAATCTATTCCCCAATTTTCTGAGTTTACTAAATTATGTCTGGTAAAGGATCTTCAATACTAAAGCAACCACTAGCAACTTTTTGTGACTTGGGGGGAAAAAGCATTTTGAGGAATTATTGCACAGTTTTGAGCTTACCTCTGTAATACCAGAAGGAACTGAGGGCAAGCCTAAAGAGCTATGTTGTTGTTGTTTTTTTTTTGTGTGTGTGTGTGTGAAAAAAGGCTTACACTCATTACACGTAACAAATATACACATCCTAATTTTCAGTTGTTCATTTAATAGTATCTCTATCACTCACCAGAAACTCTCATAGAAATGTGTTTTGCGTGTAACTTATTATTGTATTGTGATGTTTGTTAAATTGTATCTGTGTGTGTGTGTGTGTGTGTATAGTCACCGTGGGTGCAGCGTATGTATTACTCCTGCTATATGCCAAGGAGTCTATCACTGATATTTATGTGGCAAGAGACAAGTGAGTTATCCTTGACTGGCTTGTGCTTGCATTATGTGTAGCTAGCAATAGGACTATGACCTCTCACAATAACGCATGAGGAGGAATTTATCACAAGTTATACTAAATTTTATTTCTTGAGACTTTATCTGTTGATTGTACCTATACTGTATGCATTTTCATACTTGCCCAGTCTGGCAGTGGATAGATGCAATTGTGCATGTATAGCTGTTGCTATGCATTGTTTTGAATGGTTTTTGCAAGCTTAGTTTAGCACTTTTTTCCCCCCTCAAAACATTCAGGTGTTTATGAGGTTATTATACATTTATACCATGGTTGCTGCGGTAACACCCATGGATTAAAAGTGATATTTTCCCGGTGATTTTTCCTGGGGCTATGATATTTTCCCGGTGCGGGGGGGCTATGATATTTTCCCGGTGCGGTGTCAAGCGAATTCTTCCGTGTTTCCGGCCCAAAATTAAAATTCAATTAAAATTCAATTGAAGCACGCCAGAAAGTTTACTTTAGCAAGTTTACTTTAGCAAGTTTACTTTAGCATTGTAGCTGCCAGCTGTTATCTCCAGATCTAACTCTACCTGGGCTGCTCAGCAGTAAGCAGTAAAGCAGCTAGCTGTGGTAAATTCCTGTGGTATGAGAGCGGCAGGAGAGTTATATGTGGTAGGGCTGGTCCCATATAGGTGGATATGAGAGAGTAGTAGTAGCAGCAACTATGGTATAAAACAGTTATGCCATGGCAACATCGGGGTTATGGAATATCACCGCCCTTATCCCTCGCGGGATAGGGACGGTTATATTCCATAACCCCTCGTTGGCCATGGCATAACTATTACCTATAATATAGATAGATTGATATACATTTACTAGAACCAGAAGAAGATGCAGCAAAGTCATGCGCATGACTAA
>WLWD01003589.1_pt1 | contig 11169 bp, 4 predicted proteins | sample 6712731 | NCBI WGS metagenome assembly WLWD01 (sample SAMN12718690, study PRJNA576275) | sponge metagenome | isolation source: marine sponge | host: Mycale hentscheli | place: New Zealand: South Island, Marlborough, Capsize Point | collected 2014-11-01
ATAGAAATATACTAATAGGAGTGTGTTTCAGTCGTTAATTATAGTTGGGTGCTTTTTCATGCTTTGTTTCTTGTCTGCAGCCAAGGATATTTTTTTCAATAGACTGGTGGTAACTTTGTTGGCTTGTAGATTGTTAATAGAGTAGTTATTGGAGCATTTTCATTTATAACCACAACACTTATAGACAATTGTATTGGGTGGAGTCAAGAAATAGCTAATTAAAATTGCTTGTTTCGTATTTACAGTGTAGTATTTAACCCCCATTGGTGATGTTGACAATATCTGAAATGTGTGTGTGTTTTTGTCATGTAATGTTTAGAGTTCAGAGAATAGACTGAGTCTGAGAAGGCAGAAAGGATAATGAGAGTCGTGAAAGGCTTGGAAGTAGAGGTAAGGGATGACAACTGGACAGCAGTATAGTGGCGACTGTGATACTGTGTATGTTAATAGCGTACAATTCATTTTGCTCCATATATTAGTTCTGTCATGTGTGTTTATTTGGTTATATTGTTTGTGTTTTGCTTATGTGATTGTTTTTGTGTGTAGGGTTCAGACCAAATAGAGCAACTCTCAGCTAGCACATCTCAAGAGACATATCTTGGTAGACAATGCCCTAGACTGGAAGAAATTCAAACTCTTGGTTACCGTTATCTGAATGAAGAAGAGTTGGCCCAAGTTAGGGAAGATGACCAGGAGTGACACCTTATGCACTTAACAAACAGGTGAGCACACTGAGGGTGTGTGCACACATACTCACAAGCATTATAGGTACTTGTTTTCACACATACATACCAACCTAATTTGAGCTAGTCTGAAAAGCGACAAATACGACATGTGGTTTCTGGAAACTTCTTATGACACTGTTTTTTTATTCTTTTCTTTATTTCTAATTTTTCTTTTATTTTTCTTTATGTATTAACCCTCAGCGTGCATGCGTGAGAGGGTTATAGTAGTCGTCCTGTCTATCACGTCATAATCACGTGAGCAAATAATTTCTTGCAGCCAGTGGTGTAGTTTGATTTATGCTCAGGGAAGTTAACGGAGTTGAAAGAAGTGAAGTTTCGCGTTGAAAATATAGGTGAGTGTTTCTGGCTAGTTTAGCTTCTTCTCTTATGAAGACAGCGTTACTATGTACCATTTTCATTGTGGTCGAGCTATTTTAATGCCTCATTAAAATAGCTAACAGATTGCTTGTTAATTTGGAAGGAGATTATATTGTAATAGCTAGGTAGTGTTTAATAGCGCTGAGGGTTCGCACCTTTAGTGCTTCATATATTTTTTTTTTCTCTTTTATTTTGTGTGTACGCTGCACATTGCTTATTATATAATAATTCATCTTTTCCAAAATGCAGACATCAACCATTATGGATTTTTGCAACTAACATCTGCACATGTCTAACCTATACTACGTGTTAAAATAACTTCCACAGAGAGGGATTAAAATTAAATTAGGTATTATGTATTTGTTGTTGTTGTTTTGTAAGCTGTGTTAAGCAGCACAAACCAAAATATGACCATGCATTTGTTAGGGGGTACTCTTTTTGGTGTGTAATAATATGTGTGCATGTGTGTAGTGATGAGAGATATATAGACATTACACTAAATATTCAAATTTGAATTTTTTTTTTCAATTATTGGCAAGTGGGCTTTATTTAGAGTGGACTTGCGGCATGCTTTATGTAGACCGCTATAATGTTATTTCCCAGTATACTAATTGTCTGCAAAAGAAAATAACTTTGTACCACAAAGAGTGTTTTAAATGCATAAGAATTTGTTTTTAATAAAAGTAAACATGAGGATATGGTTATCTTTTAGCTATTAAAGAATATTTTTTAATCTTTTTCTTGTACCAAGTTTTCTTTGCAAACTGTTACTTCATTTGATTTTAATGAATTATTTATTGGAGTACATGTGATGTCTAGTCTTGTGAACTCACTGATATCATCAACACTATTTTTGTTTGAATGTGACAGAAATGGAAAGAGAAGCACGTCTTGTTGTCGATATTTTGATCCTTGCTGCATTAACTGGACATATTTTTCCACTTTAAATAACCTAGTATCCTGTTTCTTACACTGGCAGCTTCGGTATAACATTAGAATTAGTAACTCAAAATAATGATTGCATAAATAAGTGCCCTCTTGGGGACAATTATCAGTGATAAATCCTCATAGCCACAGCCAGAATGTGGGTGTGTTGTGTGGCTGGTCAGCCCAATGATGTGGCTGTAATCCACAACTTCAAAATCTACACATAAGACAGCTATTACACAGATGAGTGGCTTTCAACCTCAATACTTAACATTCTGCTTCAGTTTGGATTGCCTCAGGTGGAATTATAGTGTCCCTATCAATAGAGGGCAGCCATTAATGAATGGTCAATATACCAATAAGAGACATAGGTGTTTAGAGCTTCCAGGATGCTGGCTGTCTATGCTGCATGCAACCCACCTTCCAGAGTATAATAAACAGTAAGCATACCCTCCAGAAATCTTTGCTGTTTACATTGTGTTATTATATCACTACGGAGAGTTCGACCTCAGTTGACCCCTGATGAGGACTTCAGCAAGAAGTCGAAACGTTGGGTTAAGTTTTAATTAATATTTTAAGAAAATTTGCTATTATTAATTATTTTAGCCGAGAATGACTGAATTACCAATAAGCTGCCGATACTGATGCTTTCTTGTGGCACATTAGCAACAATTATGCCATTGAAGTATGTGTTCATCGTGTTCATCTTGATATGATAATTCCACTCATTTGGCTATGAAGTAGTAAAAAACAACCCTTACACAGTGTGCCTTCCTAAAACCCATAGTGTGCTGCTCAAACTGCAACATAGTATAACTAATAAAGAATAGTACGTCATTTGAGCACATACTGTCTACATTCTCACTTAGTCACTGAAAAATATTGTGTACTGGCATGCTACAAATTACACAGAAAAAAATATATTTTGTAGGGTGTTTGGAATAGGGGGGCCTGCAGCACTTTGAGTAAGTCAACACCCATTAAAAATATTTACTACATTTAGTTTTAATCTTGTTAAAAATGATTAAAGATGTTTTGTGATAATAATTGATAGCTACTATAGCACACACTAATTCACTACCATTGAACAACATGGTTCATTTCAATTAAACTTTCAAATCATTTAGCCCGCTATTACTGTCAAATAATGTAAGTAGCAAATAGATCGCAAAAAGTGCCAAGAAAACTACCCATATCTTGAAAGAAAGTACTGTGCAGTATCTCTTGGACAGATGGATTGCAGAAATATTTCTTCAAAAGGCGGGTCTGTCCCAGTAACATCCTTTTGTTTTTCAAAATGCTAGTTTCTATATCTGTTCCTCCAAGTCTAAATTCTTGTGTATTAAAAAAGTCTCTACCACTTACAAGTGACCCTGAAGCTACTTTGTCCTTCATGTCATCTGGAGACAAAAGGGGCTTTTCCCGCCCCCCCCCCCCCCCCCCCCTGTCAAATAGACATGAGGGGGGGGGGGGACTTGATTGATTAAACTGAAAAAAGGGTATGGAACTTAGACCGTATACATTTTGTTGCCTTCCCCATGAATCAACAAACAAAGATTTCTACTGGCTCTCAAGCAAAGGAATTCAGAGAATCTAATTAATTATAAGTTTGGTTATTCCCTTAATTATCTCATATCCATTGCAATCATTGTTTATGAGTGCAGAGATATGGCTGAACTCTTGAGCTTGAAGCACAAATCACCGCTATGTCGAATCAATCTGTTAATATAATTACATGAGATATTGCTTACAAATTATATGTACTAATATAACTTCACGGGTGAGTCTATAAGTATATCAAGTGTGCAAGAAATAATTAATAGTGAATTTGTGACAATCTAGTTAATAAATTTAGTAAATGGTAAACAAAAAAGTATAGTTGTAAGATTTGGAAGCCCCTTGTATGAAATCCTAGATTGCCACCTGATTGGTGTCCATTGCGGGGTTGGAAACATGCTCTGTGATAAGTTTGCGTGCATGTGTGTGTGCATGTGTGTGTGCGTGCATATGTGTGTGTGTGTGTGTGAGAGTGCTGGTGGCCTTTGCGGTCCATCTACGTACCCACAACCCCCAACCAAGTTGAAGTCCTACTCATACCTTCAGCTGGGAGGGACACATGAGTGACCCTTTATGGGCGGTTAGAGACAAGTGTGTGTGTGTGTTTGTATGTGTGTGTGTGTATGTGTCTCTATGTGTGTGTTGTCATAGAAATATATGACAGCATCAATTGTTGCTTTTTTTTTTGGTTTTTTTGTTTTCTTCCAAATCTTAGCATGGCCTGCAAACGTAAAACTTCAGCATTGTTTAATTGGAACCTGATGTAATTTGTGATGTGTAATAATCAAACACTGCATCTTTAGATTTTTAAAACTCTACAAGGAAACTATCAAAAATGGATGAAATGCAACAGTGGGACTTGGCATAATGTTCTGAGTACATCTAGCTATGGAATTAGTGGTAATTATCTTGGCCATGTAATAGGTAATTACATTCTCATCCATGTTTCAGGTTCAGAGTTAGCTAGATGATGAAGAAATGAAGGGCAATGTAAAATAGTTTGATTCAGTAAGATAATTATGTCCTTTTTTTGGCTTTGTGCCGTTAATCCGACGGACTCTGTGGTTAGTGCTGAAGACATACACTCGGCTTTGCTGAAACAAAACCAGGTGTGTAATCTTTGATGTAGTGCCATGTTTGTGTATAATTTTATAATCCTAGAAAAGAGGAGCGATTTAGAATAGATGATTTAGAATGGATGATGGGGATTTGGAATGGATGGGGATTTAGAATAAATGATGGGGATTTAGAATGGATGATGGGGATTTAGAATAAATGATGGGGATTTAGAATGGATGATGGGGATTTAGAATAAATGATGGGGATTTAGAATGGATGATGGGGATTTAGAATGGATGATGGGGATATAGAATGGATAATGGAGATTTAGAATGGATGATGGAGATTTAGAATGGATGGAATAAAATGATGGGGATTTAGAATGGATAATGTAGATTTAGAGTGGATGATGGGAATTTAGAATGGAAGATGGGGATTTAGAATAAATGATGGGGATTTAGAATAAATGATGGGGATTTAGAATAAATGATGGGGATTTGGAATGGATGATAGGCATTTAGAATGGATGATGGGGATTTAGAATGGATGATGGGGATTTGGAATGGATGGGGATTTAGAATCGATGATGGGGATTTAGAATAAATGATGGGGATTTAGAATAAATGATGGGGATTTAGAATAAATGATGGGGATTTGAAATGGATGATAAGCATTAGAATGGATGATGGGATTTAGAATGGATAATGGGGATTTAGAATGGATGATGGGGATTTAGAATGGAAGATGGGGATTTAGAATGGATAATGTAGATTTAGAATAGATGATGGGGATTTAGAATGGAAGATGGGGATTTAGAATGGATGATGGTGATTTGGAATGGATGGGGATTTAGAATCGATGGGGATTTAGAATAAATGATGGGGATTTGATATGGATGATAGGCATTTAGAATGGATGATGGGGATTTAGATGGATGATGGGGATTTGGAATGGATGGGGATTTAGAATCGATGGGGATTTAGAATAAATGATAGGCATTTAGAATGGATGATGGGGATTTAGAATGGAAGATGGGATTTAGAATGGATGATGGGGATTTAGAATGGATGATGGGGATTTGGAATGGATGGGGATTTAGAATCGATGATGGGGATTTAGAATAAATGATGGAGATTTGGAATGGATGATAGACATTTAGAATAAATGATGGGGATTTAGAATGGAAGATGGGATTTAGAATGGATGATGGGGATTTAGAATCGCTGATGGGATTTATAATAAAATGATGGGCTTTAGAATAAATGATTGGGGCTTTATCCACATACGTGCTTGGGACTTTCAGACATAAATGATGGGGATTTCGCCTCCCTGCTGGGGATTTCGCCCCTCACTGCTGGTGCGGTGGACTACCTGCTGGGATTTTTGCACTACCTGCTGGGGCATTTTGGCCTGGCTGTCCGCTTTCGCCTGGCCTGCTGGGCTTTCGCCTGGCTACTGGGGCTTTCTCCTGGCTCCGGGATGGGGCTTTCGCCGGCCGCTGGGGCTTTTCCCCTTCCCCTGCGGGGGTTTTCGCCTAGCTCGTGTCGGTTGCTTTCTTCGTGGGGAGTGGACTTCCTGGCTTTCGCCTGGCGCTGGGGCTTTCGCCTCCCTGATGGGGCCTTTCTACTCCTGCTTGGTCTTTCGCCTCCCTGCTGTGCTTTAGCCCTCCCTCCTGGGGCTTTCGCTCCCTGCTGTGGATTTAGAATGGATGATGGGGATTTAGAATAAATGATGGGGATTTAGAATAAATGATGGGGATTTGATATGGATGATAGGCATTTAGAATGGATAATGTAGATTTAGAATAAATGATGAGGATTTAGAATGGAAGATGGTGATTTAGAATGGAAGATGGGATTTAGAATGGATAATGTAGATTTAGAATAGATGATGGGGATTTAGAATGGAAGATGGGGATTTAGAATGGATGATGGGGATTTAGAATGGAAGATGGGGATTTAGAAGTCTAGCCCAGTGTATTTGGAGATAATTTAATTACTACTGAGCATTAGAATGAATTCTGAAAATGTAATTGTAAGTTCCCTTTAGTGAACTGCCCGTGTATCATTTTTAACTCCTATTGTAAATTCTATTAAAAAGTATATATGTCAGCCATGTTATCAGAATGGCGCTTGAGTATATATCTTCCCCAAGAATTCCCTGCCCAAACAAATGCAAGTATTAGAAAATGTGCAGATGAACCAACTATAAAGGGTTCTCCATTTCTTGTTACTATGGGCATTCAGTTCTGTCACACTTTTTAGCACGTGGTGTGTTTCAAAGCATCATGCTCATACCTGTAGCCATGGGGGGTTCGAGGGGTTTGGTCGAACTCCCCTTTATAGTGACCAGAAGTAAATATTTTAGCCACACCCCACATATAACTTCTGGAATATCATCATCTGTTCGATCGTGCTGAACCTGCGATGAAATTCTCTGCTGTTTCCCTAGATGTACTTCATGCTCTGTATATGGACGGTCTAGTCTGAGTCCAAGTGACCTAATAAACATTCAGTTCCTTGGCTACAAAATTTTGCTCTCATATCGGCAAGAGTAAAACTTGCTACGTTACATTATTCTTTATAAAGTATAACATAATGCACTTATTAATTAGTAAGATTAATAACATGGGTAAGCGAGCTATTTGATATTAATAGCACGAGCTACAGAATTATTTAACAGAACGGGAAGTATCTGAAAAATCTAATCCTGAAAAGCACAGATAGTGATTGCAATATATAGTGTAGCTACACTGGAAATGATTAAAAAAAAGCTGGCCTACTATTAGCGAGTGATAGCTCAGGTAACTTTGTGCTATTAGGGGTCAATAACGCTCATAAAGCTATTGAAATAGCACTTCAAATATTTTGAGTTGTTCGTGCTATTAAAAATGGCCCATACACCTAAAGAACATGATTCACAGTAAAACATCAGTACTGACTGATCAGCTTGTTTTTGCTGCTGATGTAGCATTAATTTCGTGAAATTGGTTGATTATCCAAACTGATTTCACTTAATTTGGAGTCTGCCGTAGTTGGACAAGAAACTGCAGAAATGTTGAACCTTCCAATAATACTCTTCTTAATCATGTGGGGCATGCATATTGGCCTGTTTTAAAAGATTATGCTGAAGTTGACTTATATGTAATTATAAATAATCCTCAAAAAGTTGTTACTATTCCAATTGAGTGTGTTACCGGAAAAGCAGTACTAATTAAGCCACCCGACACAAACCATATATTTGTTATCAAAACAACCCAATTATTTTGAGAGACATTGTCCAGCTTTGTTCCTAGCTATCATTTTCTATTAAGTCATCATTTTGTCACTTAAAGTTTGTACATGTACTTATATTATTAACCTTTTGCAGACGAACGCGGGCGAGCAATTATGTAATTAAATACGCGCACGCCGTAAAACCAATCAGTTGCCTGAGACGACGGCGTTTTACCAGTTGGAATTCGACACGTGGAAAAAGAAAACGGGCGAGTGTTTCTTTTGTGTTAGGCCTCAAATAATCTGCCTCTAGCATTGTAGCTATGGTATTTCGTTAGTTTATAGTTTATAGAGTTGTTTTGAATACAAACTTAGTTGGAATGATCGAGGAGTCCATAGTTTGTTAGCTATTTTTTTAGCTTATATTTATGAAAGGAGAAATCACACCCAAGTGTAAGTTCTAGTTTTAGTTTGCTTATTTCTAGCTACTTTAGGCCTTTACTTCTTAGTAAATGTTCTATTTGAAAATAGCTAGACACAAGGTGTAGAAAAAAATTTTTTTTATTTAGTTGGTGCACTTGATATAAGTTATACTTATTTTATAAGACTTATTTTGTAGAATAGAGATTGCAAAATGTATACTATGTAAGCTACTGAAAGTTTTAGCGCGCTACGCGCTCTGTAACTGTAATAACAGAGCAGGAAAGAGCTTATCACGAATTCGTGACAGCCGTATTCTCTTGACGCATCCGGTGTGTCACAGATTCGTGACCATCGTACGCGCGCGTTAAGTTACGGCGGTCACGAATTCGTGACGATCGTACGCAAAGGGTTAAGACTTCATTAAGCTAGTATGCAGTTACATATCTCTCCTGTCCAAATTTCATCTGACTCAATCTGAGCTGGTTAGTAATTATTCTTAATTATATTTTACAAGATCTTGCGAGAGACACTGTGTATATCTTGCCTTTTCTGATAAGATTTTCGTATTCTATCTGACAATAGATCTTGTAAGAATTAAGCAATATGCAATTTTTCTGCCCTTTTTTGAGAAAAAATGATCTTGCATTACCTTACTATTATATCTGATAAGAAATAATAAGAATTCTGGAAAAAAATATGATCAGAAAATTCATTGCAAGATAATCTGAGCATATCTGACTTGGTCTTAAAAGTTCAGAAAAGATCTTGACCAGAATTTTTAGTAGTGTGGGCAGCGATATAGAATGGATGATGGGGAGTATTTAGAAATAGGGTTGGTTGTTGTGTGTTTTACTGCCCCACCTAGGTTACTCTGCTGTAAACAATTACTTTTTTTCATTTGATTGATTCTACTAGTGTAATGGCACTTGATTGTAAACCTATTATACAGATTTTTTATGTGAGGCACATCAAAAAAGCAATGCAATCACATCTGACCACACAATGATATTCACAGCAGTACATCTGACCACACTAATAATATTGACAGCAGTACATCTTCCAGATACACATGTTAACCACACACTTGTTATCCACTTGTTGTCCAAACCACACAGATTTGCAGCAGCATGTGTTTAGTGTAGAAGCTCAGCCCAAAATTTCCCTCCAAATTATGTTGCCTCCTAATTATAATGATATATTTCTTTCTCCTCCCAATTACTCCCTGTAATTCCCTCCTAAGTTTAAGACATATACAAGTGGTGTTAATAATATAGTTAATTATTCCAAGTGATAAGTGATTTAGAATGGATGAGGTGAAAAAAATCCAAGCTGCTGCTTATTTAACCTAACATTCATTTTTTCCCCTCTGCTGCAAGAAGACATGACACCCATTACATAGTTGCCAAGTTTATGAAACTAATTTTATGTACAAGTAAAACCACACCCATCTTAGTGAGCCACACCCAAAATCACACCCATTTTAGTAAGCCACACTTAAACCATGCCCATTATCAATAGACCACATTCCTTTCAGTTCCAATTTCAAAATATATTTTTTATTGGTAGTGAGTACTTTGTGTGTAGCTTTTTTTACAGTTAGTAAGCAGTTGATCATTAAACAGTTAAACTGGAAAAGCGTTAAGGGTGCCCTGCCACCAGAAACCGAGGCGCTTAACCGCAAATTGACTGTTTTTGCTATGTCTTTATATTTCTTTTTCTGTGTACTGTGGGCTTACTTTGTTGTTACAGATGGAATGAGCACCAATAGAGGACTCTAGCAAGCCAAATATGAAGAATGAAGACCCGTCTGGGACGGCGATACAGCTCTGCACACCTGCTACTATTTGGTGTTATTTCGAAGCGGCCGAAGGAACAAGCGTGCTCTTTTTTTTTCCAGAGGTAGCTAGCGGGCTTCTTCGCAACATTACAGAGCCAGATTTCTAATAAATATCTATATTCTTTTTTTGTAAATAGTAAAATTTTCGTGCCGTTATACTCCTGCGTTATTCTAAAAAAATCTCTCTGTAACTTTATTCTAAGGGGGGTATGCTGCTTGTGCGCACAATTTGGATTCAATTCAACGATCAATTCCACGAAATATCGATTTATATTTTCAAGTTGACTACTGATTCGCTATTTTACCCCGCCCCCATAACGTTGAGCTCCGCGAACGCGCAATGTATTGGTAAGACAGCATAACCAATTGACTAGTGGTAGCTCTTAAAAGAGCCCATTTGTAAACAAAAATAAGAAATACAATAATGAGCCGTGAGATTGCTGTTGTAACTTTGGAAAAGGTTAGTCCGGAGCAGAAGTGACGGCGTATTTCCAATGTTGCTTGGCGTATTTCCAATGTTGCTTGGAGTTGGTTGCTCATTAGTGAGAGCGGAGTAGTTCTGCACAAATTTCAGACTTGTAGGTGATAGGGCTGAAGAATATAGCGGTAGCAATCCCGACAGAAAGAACTGAAGTGATGATGACGGAGTCTATACCAGCCAAGTCTGAATACAATGTTGGTGGAATAGTAGGAGCTGGTACCAGTCAGGATGGAGTTGGTCACCGTTGAGACAGAGTTTTGAGCTGCTCTAATGGCTTCACAAGTAGAGCCTCATTCCGTACCCTGAAAGTATAATAGAAGGATGTTATTTGAGGTGACTGTTTCAGACTAGTACACAACAGTTATACACTTATAGCTCGGGACCCGTTTGTCCTCCTGCTTCGCGGTAACCTGTAGATTTTTTTGGCGCCAAAGTTAATTGATCCGCGTAGAAATTCAGAGCTGGCCACGCCACGCGTGAATAGATTGCAGAGCTGGCAGCTCCTGTACAACAATAGGCTAAGTAGTAATTCCGGTGCAACAATAGGCTAAGTAGTAATTCCGGTGC
>WLWD01005432.1_pt1 | contig 11148 bp, 11 predicted proteins | sample 6712731 | NCBI WGS metagenome assembly WLWD01 (sample SAMN12718690, study PRJNA576275) | sponge metagenome | isolation source: marine sponge | host: Mycale hentscheli | place: New Zealand: South Island, Marlborough, Capsize Point | collected 2014-11-01
ATCATGGAGGTCTGAGGCCTTGCAGATATCATGGAGGTCTGAGGCCTTGTGGATGAAGGAGGCAAACACAATGTCCATAGGTCAGGCTACACAGAGGGAATAAGAGGAAAGAAAGAGAAGGAGACAATTTCAAAGAACTTACACCACAAGATGATTTCACTCAATAACACATTAGGTAATGATCATCATTTCTATTTGTGTGTGTGTGTGTGTACATGCACACGTGCAACAGGAACTTCACATGCTGAACAACTCAGCAACTAGTTTGTATGAAAAGCAAACACTCTGTATTAATGTTATAAATCAAATAATTCCTCTTCAACAAATCTCCCAGTGTTGCTACCTTCATTGCCTTAGTTCACTTAGTAGCTGACGACAACATTAAGAAAATCCTTAAAGGAAATGAAGAAATCCTTCGACTCGTCACTTCTGACACTACTACTGCAGATAACTAAGACACTAATGAATTAACTACTCCATGAGTATTTGTTGTCTTCTGAAAAATATCTTCATTGCATTTCTCAACCTGACCCCACTCTCACATGGTGGCCTCTCTCGAAAATTGTTGTGACAAAATCATAAATTAGTACACTCCTATCTAATGAATTAATCCATAATACATTTTATAGGACGCATGAGTGTCAACCTCATATGATGACGACTTTATAAAGTGCTGTATAACTCTGCCATATACTTATCCATAAAATCAAACTGGCAGGTGAGTAGTGTAGAAAAAGTGGGTGTGGTGTGTGTTGTTAACCTTGTCTTTCTCAGAGAGTGCCGGTAGATCCACTTCAGTACCTGGAAGATTAACGCCCTTTCTGGAGCCCAGCATATTCGTGTATACTGCAAGGATTCTTCAACTGTGTCTCCTCTCATTGCCCCTCCTTTAAAATAAAAAAAATTGCTCTTTCCACTCCTAGAATTGTTTTTCAGCACACTCACACACACCCACCCACTCATAGGAAATCTAACTCATCCCCTTAAGGAGTCCAGTTCTGATTTCTGGTCCCTTGGTATCCAAAGCAATAGCGATGGATCTGTTCTTCACTATTTCCACTGCTTTTCGCACATTCTTGATGGTCTCAGCATGATACTGCATGCACACACACACACATACACACACAGCAGTATTCTTAATGGTCACTGCATGATAATCCATTACTTGGTCAAAATTTCTCCACTTCTTCCTCCCTTTACCCACTCTGCAACTGACATTATGAGTTCTATGTGAGAAGTTCATGCGCGCCACACACATGCCATTCTCAATCAGCTTCATCAACATGTCCACAGAGTTACTGGTAGGACCTGGTCACACACAGCACAAGAGGCAGATATTAATAAATTAAAGAAAAAAAATTCAAATTTTATTTTATTTATAAAATATCAAATAATAAAACAACAATGAAAAACTTTCAAACTCTTCAAAACTATACAATAATAAGTTTTAAAATAATCCTGTAAAAGAGAGAATACATCTAATTCTAATTTAATGAAATTAAAATAGCCGAGAAAAAAAAAAAAAAAATCACATCTGAACTATTATACACATTTTACATTTTAAACTTTTAATTCTCACTGAAAGTTCATTCACATAAATAGAGTATCACAGCTGCACCAGAGTGAACCTTCACTCGAGAAAGCGTGAGTGCAAGTTCGTGGCATACACAATGACCAAATGTTGGACATGCTGTCAAAGTAGCTTGAAAAACAAATGGCCCAGTGGTGTCATTTAAGAGACACTTTCTAATGACCTCCAATAGGCCATAATCAGCAAGGAAAGTTACAAGCCAAGAAACATCCTACAGTTAACAGTGATGGCTCCCGTTGCTAAGCAGAACTGACACATTTTGCGCTTTGCCATTCCTTAACTGCATTTTCACTACTCCCTAGCAACATACTTCTCTTCCTAGCAACTATAATGCCAGTGGTGGACAGTCGAGTGTTAAATACACTAATATTGCTCTGTCATTTTAATCCACCTGTAGGTCAGCACAAGGTCTACAACATTGCCAAGCACTGACCTTCCCTTCCTGCCATCCACTCAGCAAACAGCAGTTCCATGAGTGAAAGGAACACTGCCATATTCTACCAACAGACCTACTAAAGCATGAGTGGGCACAGAAAGACAGAGACAGAAGAAGAAACAAGCAACAGTGGTTTGTCTATCCAGTGGTGCAATGAAATACAGTTTAGCATCCACTTACCACATCATTATCAATGGCTCAAAAATTACATTAATAAACTTTAATTTAGTCTGTTTTTACCGGAAACAAATTGCCTCACATTGGACAAATCCTTATCTCTATTTATGTAGGAAGCATTACACAGAACTCATGCTCCATTTCCTTCTCTTTCACACAACCCCATCACTACCTCTTGTCACTGGTCACATAAGAACCTCATCACTACCTCTAGTCACTGGTCATATGAGAACCCCATCACTACCTCTTGTCACTGGTCACATAAGAACTTCATCACTACCTCTAGTCACTGGTCACATGAGAACCCCATCACTACCTCTAGTCACTGGTCAAATGAGAACCCCATCACTACATCTAGTCACTGGTCACATGAGAACTCCATAACTACTTCTAGTCACTGGTCACATGAGAACCCCATCACTACCTCTAGTCACTGGTCACATAAGAACCCCATCACTACCTCTAGTCACTGGTCACATAAGAACCCCATCACTACCTCTAGTCACTGGTCACATGAGAACCCCATCACTACCTCTAGTCACTGGTCACATAAGAACCCCACCGCTACCTCTAGTCACTAGTCACATAAGAACCCCATCACTACCTCTAGTCACTGGTCACATGAGAACCTCATCACTACCTCTTGTCACTGGTCACATGAGAACCCCATCACTACCTCTTGTCACTGGTCATATGAGAACCCCATCACTACTTCTAGTCACTGGTCACATGAGAACCCCATCACTTCCTCTAGTCACTGGTCAACATTATTGAGGTAAGGCTGTTGTCAACAACAGACTCGTATGAACTATGAAAACTTTAAGTAAACGTTATTGGGCATGCCCGGCAGATTTACTAATTGACCTAAGCACTTTGACCCCTGACCCCTGTCACCCACCAGCATCAGTTTATTCCACCTCCATGCCTATGGCCTGCTTGAGAATGGACATCCACTCCTCCATCTCTTCCTCTTCACCAGTAGCCAGAGGGTAGAAGATGTGATCGTCATTAAGTCAAACCCACACAATCTGTAGTGAGAGTTCTACACAGATACACAAATAAGGAAATAAAACCCTATTTTGTGTTACTCAGTAAAACTGCATGTGTGTGTATGTATGTTGATTGGCGAGCGAGCGAGACAGTATTAGGAGTGGATAATGCAAAATCTGGTTTATGTTATATATGTATGTTATATATGTATGTATGGATGGTACGTATGCCCTGTAAACGTGCACAGGTGCCCTAAAAACATGGCTTTTTACACCTGACCCCACTTTTTTCTGATACTACAGATTTAAGCAAGTCTTACTTGAAACTTGGGCTCCAAATTGTGAGATAATTCCTTCGAAACGCTTGTTTTTCAAGTCCCAAAAAAGTTACTGCGAACAGTTACTATGGCATTGAACAGTTACTATGGCATTGAAACCCTTTACCAAACGTATTTGAAAACCCTCGTCGTTTTTTGGGGCTGCTAAATGCTACCGTTGGTTGTCAAGTGCCACTGGCAGCCAGAGTGGCTAAATATTAAAACCGAGGAAGCTACCATTACTTGGGAGAAGCTGAGGAAGTATGTAGTTCCATATTTGTTAGCTAAAATTACAAAAGTAACTCTGGCTATGTTTTTTTGGTAGAGCTGTGAGCTTGTTCACCAGTTATTGGTAATAGAGGTAGTCAGAATGGCTTAAATTGGATACTACAGAAGTTATCACGTCCTGACATTGAGGTAAGAGAGTAATTCATATATGTTAATGGTCAACTACTATTTACTTTTTTGCATGAACTAAGCTAAAGTATATTATGTAACAATACATGGGTGTAGAAAGCAATTTTAAAGTGACCAATCAAGCAGTCACATTTGTCACACCTACAATATTGGGTTTTAAATTGTTCAAATGTACTTAATAAAAAAATTGACCTATTAGGAAATACTAATCAACCATACCCATTAGCTAATTTTATACTTTGTCAAGGAATAATTTTTAAGTTTGACAGAATCTTACAGAGCATCCTCCATAACAAGGGAGGCAGAACCAGGTGACATCAGTGGTACATAGTTTTATGTTACCTAACTAGGCAGGCTCGCTCGCCATTTGTGCTCAAGACACCACTAGTGTATATATGTGTGTATGTATGTATGTGTATGTATGTATGTGTGTATGTATATGTATGTGTGTATGTATACGTATGTGTGTATGTATGTATGTGTGTGTGTGTGTATGTATATGTATGTATGTATGTATGCATGTGTGTATAGACGACGTAAGCTTAGTATTGGGCTTTTCCGCTTTTCTTCTATCCACCATTTCACCCTTTACCTAGAAAAAGCCAGCATGTACCCTCTAGTTCGCACAAACAAACTTCCGATAATTCTGCAGCAAATAACATCATTATACAAGGAAGCAATAATGAACACACCTACCTTCATGCTAACATAGTAGCCGCCATCTTGAGGGAAGGGTCCTTTGTAGAGACAGCCTCTCTTGGACAATGGAGTCACTCTACTCTTGTCTCTCTGCATGTGCACAAAATAATCTCCAGTGAGTGGACTAGTTATAAACTTTGACTAGTGCAACTAATTATCCCAACATGAACACAACAGAGCACACCAGCACCTTGCTGGAGGCTGCAACTAGCCAACACCTAGCACTTTATCACACACACACACACACACACACACACAACCCATTGCTCATTGCCCGTCTTGCAACCCCTTTCCTCGTTCAGCTGGCCCGTCCTCCGTCTCACTGCCTGCTACACACAACATTCCATCTCTACTGCCACGCCTAACACATGCTCCACCCACACACGCACCCAACTCCTCACACCAAGCCCCCACTCACAGCCAGTGAAGTGTCTCTCTCTTCATCCACTCAGTCACTTCAAATATCTCCTCTCCAATGGACCTCACGTCATCTCCACTATAGACACATAAAAGAGTTTGTTATACTATTGGTTTATTGTTGTTTATAGTTAGAGTAAGGTTTTCCAAAAAAAAAAAAAAAAAAAAGAAGACAGGACTTGCAAATCATAGTAATAGTAGTAGTCGTATCTCCTCAAGGAACTGTGGTGGGATCTGTGCACTACAGTAGGACTTCAGTCATCCAAACATGGTGGGACCAAGAGGTTTGGGACTGAAATGTCCAGACAACTGAACACCATACAAAATGTATTATAAACCACTGTGAAGGGGTGTGGTCAAGCCATTCTTCATGTCTGCATGTGGTACTATTAGTGTTCAGATAATTAGCTCACCCTTCTACAGCAGTGAAAACAAATCTCGGTATTCTTAATAATACACACCATTGACTTGAATACTCCCACCACCAATTAAATCCACCACATACACACATATACACACACAACCATACACACACACTTACACTCGAGAGTTGTAATTTATCCAACTTCACAATCATCACATGAATATATAGAAGTCCACCTAATTACTTGAGACACTTTATACCTACCTACATGATATGTGAGTGGGTCTAGGAAAAGGGACCTTATGGAGCAAACCAAATAAATTGAGTTTTTTATGCTAATAAAAAGCTACAATTTATCTCAACTTAGTGTTAAAATACTGGAGGGTAAAACCTTCAACATGCAGAGAAACTGGCAGTTGAACTGGGCTGTATTCAGCAAAGCAATTGAACTAAAAGTCGAGAAAACATAAATTGAATTTCCACTTCCGGTATAATTAACGTTTCCGTATACTTAACGGTGTACTCCGCATACGCAATTAAATCGTACAGCCGCTTTTTAACGGCGACTAACGAAGTTTGCATAGAGTTCTTTTTAGCTTTCAAAGCGTCTCACGGCCTGTCTTGTCGGAATCCTTGGCTACTCTATTCACTGTAGCGGTAAACTTTCAGCCAGAGGTAAGCTGTAGAGTCCATGCAATAGCCTCAAAGCTATGCCGTTTTTTTTTAGCTGCTTCTTTAAACTCCGCCCATCCCCCGTTTATTGTACTTCGAGAACGAGAGAATAAAAAGTAGCTTGTCTTTCCAGGGCACACTTGGGGTCTTTGAAGTTGTTTTGACATTTAAAATTTGGCATAGACGTAGAGTAAGGGTCACTAAGACTAATTCTGCAAAAAAAAAAAAAAAAAAAAAAAAAAAATAGGAGAAAGAAAGAATTTTTCCGAAGACTTACTTCTGGAGCCTATATCTCAATTTCAATTTTTGTGCCGTAAGGTCCCTTTTCCAAGACCCGCTCACATGTTAAACCAGTGCCTTTACTAGTCAAATTAACCTAATCCACCAAGTGACCACACCCACTGTTATATAGACCACACCCACCACTCTATGTCGCAACTCACTGGAGCAGGTGGGTGTAATTGGTTGTGGACTGGTTGAAGCTGTGCCAGACGCAAGGACTTGGACCATGAGAAGTACCTGAACCTGTTTCCACAGCAGAACGTCACGGTGGGTGTGGTCATGTGATTGATGAGTGGGGTCATGTGATTGATCAATGGAGTCATGTGATATTGTGTGCTATGGCAGCAATGCTGTTGAAAGATTATCACTGAACACGATCTATTTGGAGATGCAGTCTTTTTTTTTTTTTTTTTTTCCACTAGCTTTTGAGTTTCTGGTACACTCGAGCCTCTCTTATCCGTTCGTCTAAGTTACGGACACCTCTGTCTACCGGACACCAACAAAAATTATTGACTGCGTACGGATCGTCAGTGTAGTCGGAAAGCTACCAAATTAAACGAATAAAATCGGGAAAATATTTCGCGCATGGCACTTCGAGTGTATTCGATCGTAGCGTTGTGTGCGGAGATGGTGGAGCAGGGAAATCAACAGGCAGTTAGTGCGTCTACCGTTCTTCTCAGAACTCGTTGACCGGTGGCGTTGCTGCTAGTTCTTCTCAAAACTCTTTGAAAGGCAGTGGGGCTGCTAGTTCTTCTAAGAACTGAACGACCAGCGGTGGTGGAGGCAAGGTGGCGGTAACTAAATGCAAGTGTAGCGTCTAGAAAGAAAGCTGGAGATAATATCAAAAGTTAAGAAAGGGAAGTCAGTGAGGCAGTGTCTGGACAGTTTGGTGTTCCAAAATCTACAGTGAATGATATTTGGACATGAACGATGAAGAAATTGTAGAAGATGTGTTGCAAGAGAGAGAAGAATCTGAGTCCGAAATGAAGATGAAGCTTCTTCAAATGCAGTTACTCTATCGCAAGCTTGTGCTGCTTTCGATACTGCTTTGGAGTGGTTGGAGTCCAAAGGCAACACACACCCTGCACATCTTATGCTGGTAAAAAGTTGGAGAGACGATGCAGCTCAGCGTCGCTTGAAATCTATGAAGCAAACTAAAATCACTTCATATTTTAAATAAATTGATTCATGTATTTACAGGTGTTTCTTTTTAATTTTAAGTTATGTACTAATTCAATTATCAAATAATTAATTGTATACACGGTTCATCACGGAGTAAATTAAGTATTTTTGAGTTACGGACATTTCTTAGTTACGGACACCCCTTGGTCCCAGACGGTCCGGATAAGAGAGGTTTGAGTGTAATTGTGTGGTTGTTCTTCTCCATCCTCCAGTGTCTCAAGTTCTACTGTGGTCGCTGGCACAAAGTGGACCAATGAGTTGCCCCTCATAGTCCAGGGGGTCCACCACGCGCAGCTTGGAATGGTTCTGAATACAATTACACAAGAATGATCAAAACAGTGGCCACAATATAGTAGAGAATGCACACATGTAAATAAAAAAACAACAACAACAACAACAACAAACTGATATATCTTTATATATATTCTTATTTCTATCGTGGTCACTGATGTGACTGTATCACGCACACACAAACACACACATTTACAGAAACATGTACACACATACATACAGTCCATCCTCCCACAAATACAAACACACATACATACACGCACCATATATACTGTACATGTCTCTCTATTCTTATATATTGTACATTATATATTTTCAATTTGTACTTAACCAGCAAGAAGTCTTATTGTTGTGACAAAATCTACTAAACAATTTCTTATGGCAGTCTATGCAGGGTTTGATACAGAGGGGGGGGGGGGGGGGGGGACCCTGGGATTTCCCCCTCCCCCCTGAGCAGAGTTTCCCCCCCTATGATTTTCACCTATACTTATTCAAACATACAAAAAATACTTTTCCTCCCAACTTTTCTTGTAGGTAAGCCTAGATTTGTACAATTTCTTCAGGCTAGCCTTTGAATGCTTTAGGTTGGAGCTTAGTTTGGGATTGCCTCCGCCAATGTTCATCTTTATATTACGGCTTGTGGACTGTTCTCCTTGTTGTGCTTCTTCCCTCTGCTGCACTTCTTCCCTCTGCTGCCCTTCTTCCCTCTGCTGCACTTCTTCCCTCTGCTGCACTTCTTCCCTCTGCTGCACTCCTTCCCTCTGCTGTACTTCTTTCCTCTGCTGCACTTCTTCCCTCTGCCCATTCCTCACCTCTTCTCTCTCCCTCACTTCCTCCCTCACCTCCTCACTCTCTCTCTCTCTGCTGCACTGCTCAAATCTGTTCCTTGTGTTCCACCAATTCATAGCTATCACATTTGCTTTTTTTAGGTTCAGATTCACTTCCTTTGGAGCCACAAGGTCTCTTTTTCCTAAAATACTTTCTGATATCCATTAGCTACTACTCAGCAACTTCTACAGTCTGCCAAAGCAACAAATATACCTTACCAACCAGGCAGCTGCTTCACAATGACCAGTGCTAAAAGCAACTTTCAAACTGGAACTCGTGATCCATAAAATGATACACCTACTCCATTCAAACCAGAAGGATAACCTATTAGGAGTCTGTGCTTAATTAATGTCAGAGATATTCAGCTTTCAAAATGAACAAAGCTGTTTATTAGAGGTAATCAATTGATCAATACATAAATATAATACAATAGGTTTAATTTCCTTACCTTATTAGTATTGCAAGGAAAAAAAAAATACAACTATAAGGTCGCTATTTGACTTCCCCCCCTAGCAAAAAATCCTGTATCAAACCCAGCTATGTATTTATAAGCCTAAAATATACTTACAACAATATAGAACCATCTGCAATTGTGATTGGTGGCTTCCTTGACTCCACAAAGCTGTAGGGCGAAGTGGACACGAAGACGCATTTTCGCGTCCTCCGTGGTTATAGATTTTTCTCAATTGACACGTAATTGCGTCTTCCGCGATTAATCGGTTAATAGCTGGAGCTTTAGATTAGAGAGCAACATTGCTTGTGGTACAGGAACACCAATTTTAAGCAAAGAAGCAAGCAGAGTAAGGGTTGGGGAGACTTCAATTTTCAATATTGAAGTAATACTAAAACAGGAGCATTACGGAAAAGACCAAAAGTAAGCCTTTAATATGTATGTGTGTATTGGTAAAAGGCAGATGGAAAATTGCCTGAGTTGGGCTTTGAACTCCAGGACACACATACATACATACACATGTACATACACACACACACACACACGTACATACATACACATGCTTCCTGTACTATCTATTCATCTTCACTTACCTCTGTGGCTCTTGCTGCCTTCATACACACTGGGTTGGGCCCATCATCGGTGCGCCCTTCAGGAAGCGGTACCATCTGCTTCAAGAAGGCGAAGTTTCAATCGACGTTAAAGTTCTCCGATATTTTGAGACCTTTATTGGCATCTTAGACGGCAAACGTCACAAAGAATGGCTCTATCTGCAATGGTTGAATTAAATTAAACACATGCATTCAGTAAAACAGAATGGGAACTGACATGGTCCAGGTTTCCATTCCATTCTGCCTTGAGATTGGAGCTGAGACTGAGACATTTCAAGGACTAGTGGGAAAAAAAACCTGTGTTCCGGGCACTGAGCATTGCCCCGCCTTCCTCTGTCGTCAGGGCTGGACCGAAGGAAGAAGGGAAGAAGGAGTTGGAGATGGAGCTCCAGACAGGATGGGAGACATTGGAAAGGGCGTGTCCATCAATTCTCATCTTCTTGCATTCTGACTGTCCGTGGTCTGAGTGAACTGGAGATAAATCAATTGAACAAATTATTCTCAAATTCATTTTCTAGTTCTTTGTATATTAGTGAGCGACTCTACAGGAAAATCAGCAACACACACAACTAACTGTCTCAATCCACAGGCACTTGTGTGTATGTATGTATGGATGTGTGTAAGTATGTATGTGTGTGTGTATGTATGTATATATGTGTGTATGTATGTATGTATGTATGTATGTGTGTATGTATGTATGTGCATATATGATGACATAAGCTTAGTATTGATTGGGCTTATCCGTTTTTCTCCTACCCACCCTTTTACCTTATACTTAATATTGGGCTTGCATGTTTTCTTCTATCCACCCTTTACCTTTAAAAAGCCAGTGTGCACCCTCCTACCACAGACCCTCTATTCCGCACAAACCAACTTCCGATAATTCTGCAGCAAATAAAGCCATCATTATACATAGGAAGCAATAATGAATACGCCTACCTTCATGCTAACAGAGTAGCCGCCATCTTGAGGGAAGGGTCCTTTGTAGAGACAGCCTCGATCTCTTTGACAATGGAGTCCCTCTAGTCTTGTCTCTCTGCATGTGCACAAAATAATCTCCAGTGAGTTGACTAGTTATAAACTTTGACTAGTGCAACTAATTATCCCAACATGAACACAACAGAGCACACCAGCACATTGCTGGAGGCTGCAACTAGCCAACACCTAGCACTTTATCACACACACACATACACACACACCACCCATTCCTCATTGACCGTCTTGCAACCCCTTTCCTCATTCAGCTGGCCCGTCCTCCGTCTAAATAACTATTCCTTCTGTCATTCACTGCCAGCTACATACATCATTCCATCTCTACTATACTACCACCCCACCCCCCACATGCTCCACCCATCCCCACATGTTCCATCCACCCGCACTGCTCCACTCACCCCAACATGCTCCACCCATCCCCACATGCTCCA
>WLWD01003349.1_pt1 | contig 11131 bp, 7 predicted proteins | sample 6712731 | NCBI WGS metagenome assembly WLWD01 (sample SAMN12718690, study PRJNA576275) | sponge metagenome | isolation source: marine sponge | host: Mycale hentscheli | place: New Zealand: South Island, Marlborough, Capsize Point | collected 2014-11-01
GCTGATGCAAGCAAAAGCATGCCAGTGCAAGCAAGAGCATGCCAAACTTACATGTGTACACCAGAACCTGTACAATTGTACAATTTTAATTTTTTTTATTGTTATTTGTAGTCAATATCTTCCACAAAGTAGGTGGAGCTCTAATGATTTTTAGAAATGATTGAAATAAAGACTTTTTAGAAAATTAAATATAACATTATAGTACATTGTAACACCTAAATCATTCTATACAAACGTGTGGTACTTGAAACAAACACTACCTAAGGGGGTAGGGCTAAAGAACTTACATTTGTACCGTTTGTACAATTTCAAGTTTTTTATTGTTGTTTGTAGTCAATATCATACTACAAGTGTTGCAAGCAGTTATGCAAAAAAATGTTGAATTAGCCTGCAGGTTCTGGTGGCACTTATTTGTGGGTCCGAAGACCCAACCAAAATAAATAATCTGGTACTACATTTAAAAATTCCCTTGTCAACAGTTAATGTGCGTTCAAAACATACTGGTGAATTAGTGTGTATAACTTACTCTTTTTAAAGCGCTGGTATAAGCTCAAGCTCTGTGGGTTTTGTGTGGGTTATGAATCTAATCACGGTGCACATGAACACTACCTACATTTTTTAGTATTCTTAGCCGCTAATGTGTCGTTCTATAACATATATTTTTAGAACAGAAACAGCTATTATGTAACTAAGGTAGCCGGGCTAAAAAAAAACTGGACGTTGGCTCGAAAAATGGCGACGAAGCTCACTACAACCAAGGTGTTGAATCTAGACTGCGACGACTTTTCAGACTGCGAAAGCGAGAAGGAGGGGTGAAAGGAGGTATATAGTGGGGCAGATTGTGACACGATTGATCAAATGGTGATACAAGCATCAAACTTTGCATGTAAGCTCACTTTGGGTCATTAATTGGGAAAATAGCGTTAGCCATGTAAAATTTCAAAATGGCTGCCGTTCAAGATGGCTGCCAATTTTATGCATCGACCTGGATGTTTTTGATGTTCAAAACTTGTCAATAATAACAAAAAACTAAACAAAACTTTAATAGTGACTATGATAATGATTGTAACAGTCCAGGCATGTGCAACTGCACAGTGCTGTACAAGGAAGGTTGAAACGATAACATTTGCAGTTTCCACGACATTCCATATTACACCCACACTTAGTCAGTTCTTGGCAACTTGTTGCAATAGGTGGAAGTGTAGTCCAGCAGGTCTTCCAAATGTCAGCTTCTTTCGTCCACCCCCAATCTGCAGGACTTAGAGTTTCAGGCTGGCACACTGTTGCTTGGCTCCATATACATCCTGCTTGGTAAGCAGAACGCTTCAAATGTTGCATAAGGGCAGCTCGAGTGGGTGGGATTGATTTATAAGATCTCTGCTTACGAGCGAACAGCTCCAATCGTGCATCATCCACATATTTAGCAGTATTGGACCTATCATACATTGCAATGACAAATTTCTCCAGGTTCTCAATGTCCTCATCTCCAACTGTTGGTGGATACTTGCTAAGTTTGCTGAAGACACTAGTTACATCGTTGCACACATTCCATGTTTGCCAACCAGATGTCTTTTTCTGGTCCTTGCATATAATATGGCCATTCCTGTATACACAGGGAAAGGGGTCTCACGATCCTTGGAATGCCTTTGAGCTGCTTTTTCGTTTCTGCACCTACCATAGCAGTTGTACTGCAATAACTGTGCCATAGCAAGGTCTGTTTTAGAAACTCCAAATCTTAGCTGTGATTTAATGTCAGCACCATGCTCGATCATGCACTCAAACTGCAGAAGTACTGGTGGAATGGAGTTATCAATACACTGTTCATCAAAATTTCCATTGAATTTAGACTTGTGGTTGAGTATTTCGTTGCGCAGGATGCTAGCAGCTTTAGAGAGGATAATAGCATCACTGTAGTCAGAGGCTTGTGATAAAACAGTACCTATCTTCTTTGAAGGCAAGCAGTACATCACGCCCTTTTTGTGTGACTCGAGCTCCGGCATCCGTGCCATTAATTTGTCTTTCAGTCGGTTGGAATGAACATTTGGTGACTCCACAGCACACCCAGCTGTTCAAGTCGCTCCTTATAAATTTTGGCAAGATCTGCCAATTTGAACACAACAGGTGATGTACCTTCTCTGTTGTGCTTGGTCTCATTTATGTAGATCAACAGCTCAGAAAAAGCTAAGGGGTGCGCCTCATTGCTACATGAACTTTCATCACTATGCTCTTGGTCTATGGCTTTAAGATAAGCTCTTTTTCTGTTATACAACGCTGCCAGGCATGCAGGGTGGTATTTTAGTTCCTGTGTTACAACATCTCCACCACTGAGTTTTGCCAAGAGCTTTCCATCAGAGAGAGTTAGGGCACATTCATTTAACTTATTATTCAGTTGTGTCATAGCATGTCGAAGTACAGATGGTTGTCCTTTTTTCTCACACAAGAAATTTCAAATGGGGACTTCTCCTTGGGATCTTCCTTACGCTAGGCAATTCATCCGTTGTTTCATCAGTTGCAGATGATGCTCTTTTCTGGGCTCTTTAAACATCAAGCGACAACTCTGGTGATATTTAGCATTATTCCTTCTCAAGGTTTGATCAATGCCCCCTCCTTCATCAAGTCTTGCTGGATCAAGCTTTATAGGTAAAGCATTCATTGCCTGAAAGAGTGGAACATTGGTGGCAATATTAGTATAGCCATCCTGCTCTGGTCTATAAGAGCTTGGAGGTGATTTCAGCTCTTCTTTCTTATCTTGTTGACAGAGGCAACATTTTGACCAGTCAGTCTGCAATTTGCTAGATACTGGAATAGCCATGCCTATTAAAACACCAACACACACTACACAAATGCGAGCAGACCATCAATAAACTCTACTCCCATCAGCCACTGTACTATAGACTTACATGAATCACTCAGAGAGAAATAAACACATGGTCATAGGTCAAAGGTCAATTAATAATGACAACCCACAAATTAAAATTAACATCATACATGATCACTTATGCATCATTGTTGTGAAATTATATTAGCATAGTTAGAAACAAAATTGACTGGAAAAATGCATGAAAATTTTCACAATTGACAGTGAATGGCAGCCATCTTGAATTTTTACGTGGCTAATGTTATTTTCTCAAATAATGCCCAAAGTGCATCTATATGCAAAGTTTGGTGCTTGTATCACCATTTGATCAATTGAGCCAAAATATGGAATAATCTGCCCCACTAATATAGCTACTAATGAAACTAGCTAGTCGGACTTGCTCGGAAAAGTTGGGATTGGTTGCAAGCTCAGAAAACCACAGTTTGTTTTCAACTGGGGGCTACCGGAGGGCTGTAGACAGCGAAGATACCAGCAGCAATGTTGAGGAATAGATGGGACTTGATTTCAAAGTGAGAAAAGCGGCTTTTTACGTCATATTCATTAAAAAGGTGAGTAAAACTTTCCCGGCAAAATGGCGGTTGGCCTGATAGCTTACCTGGGTATATGGTGCCAATATGGTTATAGCTATAATCTTAGTTGTTGTTATTTGTACCTACACCAGTGAGTGATGATCTGAGAAAACTGACCTTGCTCTGGATTTACCTGGAACTTTCTTCTGTCCCATCAACAGAAAATCTTTTTTTTTATTATCATACTCAGCATTTTTTGTACAGCTATTTATGAAGTGGCCTTTTGTGACCATTTTGTTGAAAAACAAGGACACCCCGATAACTGGGAAATTCCTCAGCCAGGAATGTTTAAGTGCTCCTTGGTATGCTCACTTGGTTTTCTGTATCTTCTTTTCGTGAAGTTTACATAGTCCAGTTATTCTCTCGAGAGGAGGATGAAGGGAGTGTTAGAATAATATGTATTTTTTTGGAATGGGTGGACATTTTGGTGTTAGTTGAAAATTAGAATGAGCGGCAAATGAGATGACTGATCATATATATTTTCACACAGATACCCCCACCTCCTCCCCCCAATTTAATTAATTTATTTCTGGCTTCACTCCTTATTAGCTTCACACCCCTGAGTATGTCACTGTCTATGATGTGGAATGGCAAAACTCTCTATTCTGACCTGTGTCAGTTTGAGACATAATCCTCCATCTCTCTAAAGTATCAGAGTCTAGTTTTTTCATCTTCTTCTACTGGAATTCCAATTCAGACCTGGTTTGTCTTCCTCCGTGATTATCTTTGACCTCAGTCAGCAATTGTTGACCTCTATTTTCTTTGTTTTTTTGTTTTTTTAACCATCTATTTGTGTCTCTTTGTAATGAGAATCATACACAGAAATACTTCTCAAGCACTGCTGTTCCTCCCTTCCTGAACATTCTTCCCTCTTGTCTTGTTTTTTTTTTTTTTCATTAGAGTCTTTGTCTCTTTGAATGAAGAAACACGCTCTGATTGGAAAAGTAAATAGAGGATATACTAATTCAAATTTGACAGTGGTTCAACCAGTGGAGACTGGGCTCTATTGTACTGGTATCTATTCAAGGTATAGTGTTTAGTAATAAGTATACTGACATTTGTTACTTATATGGTCTTCTAGAGTATCTATAGCTACTATAGACTAGCAAGGAGAATTCGTGCATCTCACTTGCAGAGATTTGATCTCCCTCAAACTTGAAATATCTTTAACAGTATTAATCGTGTGGATTAAGTTTTGCTGATAGTACTTTCTTTCTGGTCCACAGAAGGTACATTCTCTTTATTATTATTATTATTATTATTATTATTATTATTATTATTATTATTTTTAGCATACATGATCCTTGTAACTCAACAACTTAGAATACTTGGATAGTCTGAGATGAATTCTCTCAAGACCTTAATCCTTCTTAAGTAGCTTTTGGTGTCTCTTCTGTGTACAAGATGGACTTCTTGGACTCTTCTTTTTTTAACTCTCTTCCTCCGAACAGTTATCTAAAAACAATCAAACAAATTATTACCACAAATTGCACATATGCCCTGACTCCTTCCCCATTCTGCACATTCATATCTGTTCCATACTGTAACAGAATGTTCAAAGCTTCTGGGGATGAGCTGTTGGCAGCAAGATGGAGGAGAGTAGTGTCCTCTTCGTTCATCGGCTGGTTCACCAAATGTGGCGATTCATTGAGTTAACCACGCTCCCCTTATTAATCAGGTTCTTACTCGACATTACTGGACAGTACAGCTTCTTGAATTTCCTCTATTAGCTTTTGATATTGCTTTAGCAAATGTTATCCTCTCCTCCACTAGTTTATTAATGGTGATACAATACTAATAAATGTTACACATTACGCCATATTTTTCAGATTGCATTGTACATTCTGTACATTCATATCTGCTCCATGCTGTAACAGAATGTTCAAAGCTTCTTCACTAATAACGTTTTGTCCACTCATAATTTATCATTTTGTTTGTTTGCATTTTTCTTCACTGTGTTTAGTTACTAAATATCTCAGCTGGTTTACTGAGAACTCCATAGCATTGCCAATCCATTCAATGTTTTCCTCCTGTCAGGATTTTACTATTCCTGGAAATAAGGTCCAACTGGGAAATAGTGGTAGTGTGGTAATTGGGGAGGGAAGAGTGGGAAAGAGGGAAAGTATCATCCCTTACATTCTTTATATGAGCCTCGGAATCCTTTATACCCTTTGAAGCTTTAGCTTAATAAGTATAGAACATAATGGGTTGGTGCTACATTGGTGTCTAATTGGAGAGAAGAGTTTGTGCTCTGGCTGAGTAAGTCTTTTGAATCGTCATCTGAAAACTCCTGGTAAATGTGGGTTTAACTCAACAGACCCTGTCTTAGGTTGGATCCTTATACCTGGCTTAAAAATGGAATATTTCAATTACAAATATTTGGATTTGATTCTAAGTTTATACACTGTTTGCAAGATAATTAAACAATATGCAAACCAAGTTTGAGATGTCATGCGACACTGACAGTGTAGAAATGGCATGGCCAGTCAGATGTATGGTACCATTGCTGGGACATTGACATATCCTGCTGTGCACTAGCTGTGGTTTTTGCAGTTAATATAGTGACAACATTTAATTTTTTCTTGGGTTTTGTATGTTATCCGACTGAAGCATGTTCATACTCCTCTGCTGTGTTGGGGGCACTACTTCTTGCAGCTGCCTAGGGATTTTTTCCCACAATAGACTGCCACTGTTTCTTGCTTGCTCCCAACATTTACATTTTTCACACTGCACTAGAGCCACATGCAGGGAAAGTCCCAGGGAATTTCATTGTCACAATTATGTCAAACAAAGTTAATTGTCACAATTTGTTATTTAGAATATTTTCATATATATATATTTTTTTTTTTTTTTTTTTTTTTTGAAAAAAAATGCAAATGTCCAAGAAGGAATGAATAATGACTGAGATGAGGCTTTACACCATGAATTATACATTTAAATCCAGTATATACGTGTGCATATGTGCTTGTCTGTCAGCATCGCCTGGGTTTATCCTCAACATTCTGTTAATTCTGAATCTACAGTTTGCTCTGCTAGTTCCTGTTGGTATTGATTGTTAACCGAAATATACGCATTTTGATAAACAGTGCGAGGAGGAGGGACCGTGTGGCTGTGAATGTCTTGTTTGTGTAATGACTGATTCCAGTAGTGTCTGCGTAATCCGCGACTATATTAAGTACTATGTAGCCGCAGTGTTAGTTTTTTTTTTGTTATTTTGTTTATCTTTACGTTACTTTTTTTTTATCTTTACATTACTTCATTTTTTTTGTTTATCTTTACATTACTTTTTTTTTTTCTAATATGCCGTGTATCTTACACATTATATAACATTGTACCATTTGTACCACTTGTTGTATTATCAGGCTAACTCAACATTTGTGCACAATTGCAAATTATTTTTGCATCAAGAGGACTTTAATAGTACACGATTTGGAGGCAATATCTTATAAGACAAAGCAAATAAAATGAATATGCAAAAATATTTTCAAGTAGTCGCCGTCGGAACTAATTTGTGAAGTTGGACAACTGCAATTGATAATGTTGAACACATTTCCAGACTTTAATAGCTCCATCCACTTTGACGATGATAAGTGGCCTGTTGAATTCGGCTTCATAATCTCGTTATGTATAGCTATATACTCAGGCTAACACAACATTTGGTCTATACCTTGGTGTAAAGCAATCGAATTTTTGTGGAAAATATGCGAAATAATTATTTGAAGCAAGTTCTCCAGTATACAAAAACAATAACAACATAACAGCTAAGATTTCTGAGGTCAACTTTACGCTCTTGCTAAGCAGAACCTAGACACACACTTGGAAATAATATTATGCAGCAAAATGTGTTTATACATGTCAAGTATGGCAATGGATAAAGTGTGGTGACTCTGCCTTATGTAATGAAGCATGTATGTGCTAATATGCCGTAATATTGTAATGTATTTAGAAATCGTTTATTGTTATTTGTAGTCAATATCGTACCACAAGTGTTGCAAGCTAGTTCTCGTGTACCACTCTAGGTACATCCTGCATTATCTTCTAACTCATAGTTTGTACCGCATGTGGTACTTGGTGTACCACCTATGTGAAGTAGTGTGTTTAATGCATAATCACTTATAATGTATGTATCAGATGGGATACATCACGTACCACAAGAATACTAGGGCTAAAGACTTACATGTGTACCGTTTGTACAATTTCAAGTTTTTTATTGTTATTTAAGACACATGCTTGGAAATAATATTACGAAGCAAAATGTGTTTATGCATGTCAAGCAATGTAATGTATAAAGTTTGGTGACTCGTCCTTTGGTGCACGAGTAACACATCCAGTATCCTGAAACTGGTTTTCAACTTACCCGCTGAATGCCACAAATGCAGTCTACAACTTCCACATCTTCTTGTACGTTCTGACTTGCCCCAGGCGCCACTGCCATGACACGCCCCCCGCCGATAACGCCATAACGAGACAGGCCACTTCTTATCCCGCAGAACTTCAGAATACTCCCACCTACTACACTCCCAGCGCGCTCACCCCAACTCTCTGTGTATCATAAAAAAAAGTTAAATTTGGAGCTGCAGGACGGAAAAGGCCTAGAATGTCCAAGCGTTATAATGAGACTGAACGAAGAGCACATATACCAAAATCCACGTGTTACACCAGTAAAAAGGCTAAAACATGCGGTACAAACTATGAGTTAGAAGATAATGCCGAATGTACTTACAGTGGTACACGAAAACTAGCTTGCAACACTTGTAGTATGATATTGACTACAAATAACAATAAACAAGTTGAAATTGTACAAACAGTACACATGTAAGTCTTGCGTATTAGCACATACGTGCTTCATTACATAAGGCAGAGTCACCACACTTTATACTTTACATTGCTTGACATGCACAAACACATTTTGCTTCATAATATTATTTCCAAGTGTGTGTCTAGGTTTTGCTTAGCAAGAGCGTAAAGTTGTACTTAACAAGATTCTACTGTAAAGCTTAACTGAACGGGTTACGTCTCTTCCACAAAGTAGGTGGAGCTCTAATAATTTTCAGAAATGATTCAACTTTATCATGCTAAGATGATTAACTCTGTAAAAGTCTTACATAGAGCGTAATTTGTATCTGTGGAATTAATATGTTCTAATCTTTTAATGTGTTAGCTTTGTACGATTTATAAATACATTACAATATTACCGCATATTAGCACATACGTGCTTCATTACATAAGGCAGAGTCACCACACTTTATACATTGCATTACATGACATGTACAAACACATTTTGCTTCATAATATTATTTCTAAGTGTGTGTCTAGGTTCTGCTTTGCATGAGGGTAAAGTTAACTTAACGAGATTCTACTGTAAAGCTTAACTGAACGGTTACGTCTCTTCCACAAAGTAGGTAGCGCTCTAATAATTTTTAGAAATGATTCAACTACATCATGCTAAGATAATCAACTTTGTAAAAGTCTTACATAGAGCGTAATTTGTATCTGTGGAATTAATATGTTCTAATCTTTTAATGTATTAGTTTTGTACGATTTATAAATACGTTACGATATTATTGCGTATTAGCACATACGTGCTTCATTACATAAGGAAGAGACACATTTTGCTCCATAATGTTATTTCCAAGTGTGTGTCTAGGTTCTGCTTTGCATGACGGTAAAGTTGTATTGAGCAACATTCTACTGTAAAGCTTAACTGAACTAGTTGCGTCTCTTCCATAAAGTAGGTGGAGCTTTATTAATTTTCAGAAATGATTCAACTTTATCATGCTAAGATGAATAATTCTTTAAAAGTTTTACATAGAGCGTAATTTGTATCTGTGGAATTAATATGTTTTAATCTTTTAATGTATTAGTTTGTACGATTTTAAAGGGTCTTGCTACGCAAGACTACTATCGCACTGTGCGAACCAAGCGGTCACGTGATTGAAGATTAAGGATTCGTTTTAAATATGGCGGCTGGGGGTCAGAATATTGGACACTAGAGTTTATAGGGGTGTCCAGCAAAAACTGGCTAGAGCGATGTGTAGCTGGTCTGGCGTCCGGACCCTTTATATTCTATTATTATTGTGAGTGGGCAAAGGAAAAGGTGTTATAATTGTTAGGCTACGAGGCTTAGAGCCACAATTTAACTAATGATATAAATAATTCGTCATTGTAGAACCTCAGCATTGGGAGAGTGAGTTGAATTATGATTTCAGAAGGAAAAGTATAAGGTTTATATAAAATGTTGTGTTAGTGATGAAGTGTTATTGGGGAAGTTCATGTGAGGAGGTTGTCTGGCGTAACCCGACCCTTTACCTACCTGCCATGCTGGGAAGGCTCTGGGGACACTGCCATTATGGATCAGTTCTAATAGAATGATGAGGTGCTTCAGTGTCCCCACATTCTTTCCAGCGTAGCGGTTAGGTAAAGGGTCGGGCAGCGCCAAACTGGTGATGAGGTGTTGATAATAGCAGTGTTTTTTAAAAATTAAAATGAACTCATAAGAAAGATTTAGATAGAATGGGGAGAAGGTAGATTTGGTAAGGAGTATGAGGAGAATTGTATTGGGAGGCTATTTGAAGTTTATGTGCTTAAGGTTGTGATTAATCTAAAACGAACAAGTAATAAGAATTTAATCAGACCTGTTTCATGTGTAGCAATTAGGTAAATAATCTTGCTACATCTGATCAGGGTTATGGCAGGTATAGGCTAGGGTCGGTTATGATAAAAACATTTTAAAGGTTATAGGTAATTATATATACAGTTAAAAATAGTGTTGAAAATCTATCATGTTGTTGCAGAAAATAATGCATCTCTTCTTTGGAGCAAAATTAAAGATATTCATATTCATGCTGTCCAAGTGACAAAACCTTTCAACCCAATTGAAAAATTATCACATTTAAATTTACGTCACAAGAAGTGTAACTATGTTTATCTAAAAGAGATAATAGACTTCATCATTGATTTGTTGACAAAGGGTTCTATGAACAACCAAGATGTCAATGAGGCACTACGTTTTTTACTTACCTATCTTAAAGTAAAGAATATAAACATAGATGTTGATCAATATTATATGGAGAATCATATATTATATGAATTAGTTCAGAAATTATTCGTTCATATTTCAAGTTCAGTAACTTTGGAATATAGACTTCATCACCATTGGGTTGATTTACAGTTTGGAAATAGCAGTGAAGTAATTTGTGGAAATTTGGGCATGGGATGCAATGAATCCACGTGGTATGGAACTATTGATGGGCACCTTAGTGGACAATTGCCAGCGAGTTTAATTCCAGTAGTTTCAGTAGAACAAGAAGATGATGATAGTAGTGAAAGTGATGATAATACCGTGGTTGTGGAAGTAAAAAAACACAGTGTACACTCATCCCAGGCTATAGGTACGGTTGTCCTATCGTCATTTATTGAACATAATATACATACGGATTTGAATTCTCTGGTCCCATGTATTCTAATAAACTGCTACACAGTGCAGATATTGATGTATGACTGTGTGGCAGACGTACTGTTGATTTCGGATAGTTTTATTTTCAGGCAAGGCGATAGCATTAATAAGGAGAGTATTCTATTGTTGTGGCTCTTTATTAATCACAGGTAAGTTGTAAAAATAGCAGCTAGCAGTCTACAGCTTGTATATGTTAACAAGTTAGGAATGCATATTAGTACATAGTTT
>WLWD01005518.1_pt1 | contig 11126 bp, 11 predicted proteins | sample 6712731 | NCBI WGS metagenome assembly WLWD01 (sample SAMN12718690, study PRJNA576275) | sponge metagenome | isolation source: marine sponge | host: Mycale hentscheli | place: New Zealand: South Island, Marlborough, Capsize Point | collected 2014-11-01
ACACACACAAACATAATTTTATGCACACACTATGATCTACTGATACATGGTCCCTTGTTCTCTGGCAGGTGATGAAGATGCTATAGAAATCTACACGCCTGAGAGACCGTACACAATCTATACACGCAGTCGGTCAGAGAAGAGACTGTGGCTCAACAAACTTCGCGACACCATCTACCATTATTTACTGAAGAAGGGCAAGTGTGAGAGAAACAACACATGCAGCACGGGTGAGGAATTGATGGGTGGGGAGGTGGGATGATGGGGAGGTGGGATGATGGACGATGGGGAGGTGGGATGATGGGGAGGTGAGATGAGGGGAGGTGGGATGATGGACGATGGGGAGGTGGGATGATGGACGATGGGGAGGTGGGATGATGGGCGATGGGGAGGTGGGATGATGGGCGATGGGGAGGTGGGATGATGGACGATGGGGAGGTGGGATGATGGACGATGGGGAGGTGGGATGATGGACGATGGGGAGGTGGGATGATGGACGATGGGGAGGTGGGATGATGGACGATGGGGAGGTGGGATGATGGACGATAGATAGACTTAACAAGGGCACTTTAGTTCATGTAGCTGCTAAAATTGATGAATGTATGATATAATACATGTGTCAGTGTATTGGTAGAGCTTTTTGGGGTGTGGCTATTAGATGGTATGTGTTCCAGCAACTAGCTGAGGGTGTGGTTTGTTTGTGTTTGTGCAGTAAACCGTCATGCCACGTTTGTGTACTCTGACGGTAAAGTATACAATGGACACTATAAAGATTCCAGAGTAAGTTATTTTATATCTGAAGTTGGAAATCTGAAATACTGTGTGTGTGTGTGCGTGCGTGTGTGTGTGCGTGTGTGTGTGTGTGTACTGCAGAGACATGGTCAAGGGTCTATGACTTGGCCTGACAAGACTATTTATTCTGTAAGTGAATATACAGTTGTGATCCACGGATGGAGGGAGGGAGAGAGAGAGAGAGCCACAGTGATCATCCATCCCAGTGTTTCCATCTCCGTTTATCTAGTGATGCTATAGTATAGAATTCCCTGAGGGTGCGATTGTTTCTGTGTCACATGACTACAAACTACATTGTAGGGTCATCTAAAGATGGACTGTATAAACTAGAAGTGCACTGAGCATGTCTTAGTGCTTGGGATTGTGGGCATGGTGGTACATTCTTTGCCTGTTGTTTGTGTGTGTAGGGTCACTGGGTAGATGATGAACGTTGTGGTGAGGGAGAGCTCAAGTACAATACTGGAGAGACGTATCGTGGCAAGTGGTCTGAAGACAAACAGAGTAAGTAATTAAGTCTTTCCTCGGCCTAACTTCAGTGAGTAGTAGGCTATTGGCACTGGTAGGATGTTGGTCAGATTATTTACACTATGGAATACATGAGTGTATTTATGTAAGTTTTTTTTATATTTCTTTGCTTCTTTGTCTCTTCCTTCCCTAGCCTGGCAGCTCAAGTTACAAAACAAACAACGAAGCAAAAAATAATAAAATTAGAAATTAGAAATAATAAAAATAATAATAAAAAAAGAAGCGCAGATTACAAAAAATGACTTGTTATTAAGGCAACTAACTATCTGTAGCCTCTGAAGTGGCATTCTCCTCATGTGCAGATTGGGTTTATTAGATTGGTTATTTTTAAAGCCAAATATGAACACTGGGAGTTGTTTGTAGGTGAAGAAATGACTGGGGAATGGTACTTCGGATGGCTTACATCAGTTGTAATTACTAGTGGTGTGCTTCAGCGCGAATGGTGAGCTTCAGCGCAAATGGTGAGCCAGCTGGCCTAGCTAAGTACATTTCAAATAATAAAGCATAGAGTTATCCACAAATTTGAAAAGAAATAGCTTTACATTTCTATACATATGAGCTATGAGATATGAATAGATGATAAACTTAATTGTAGTCTAGTTCACACTGAGTAAGCTCTTTTTTTTAATTTTTTTTTTTTAATTTTTATTCTATCTCTCAATCTTATTAGTAGTACTCTGAAGTTGAAGTGTATTCACCTTTACTAGCATGGCAAAGTCCTATATTCACTTTTTATGGCAATTTGAAGAGCAGTAGTCTCATCTTTCAGTGGCCCTCGAAGACAGGATATGTTGCATTCAGTATTAGAAAGACTCCAGCTCTGCAAGAATAGTCAATTTATTGTTCCATTACATCTGCTACTAATATTCCACAAGTATGTATGTACAATATGTGGCGAGCGAGTGAGACACTATCAGGGGTAACACAATAAAAACAAATGGAGGAAACTTTTGTGTGTAATATAAGTTTAAATGTACATTGTACATTTGTCATTTTGTACTTTGACGCTTGCTTTTTTGTGTTCTGGTTGACCCTCCTCATTCTATACTCCACTAAATATAATTCTTTGGTTTATGAGTGTTGTTCAGTAATACCGTCGATCATCCCATGGGGACAATACAAAAGTCTCATGGGATGTCCCATCAAAATTGTGGAATTTATTAAATTTGTAACTTTCACTGCAGGGACCCCTCCTTGTGATTGAATAGTCGTGCTAGCCTTCTGTGTTTGTAGTCACATGACTGATACACCCAAAATGGGCGGCTTTGCCCCCCTCCCCCCCCCCCCCCCCCCCCCCATTTACCCCTCCTAATGCCTTGGGATGGGGGGGGGGGGGGGGGGGGTTGCTGTTACAAACACATATTTTCGACTATTTTGGGTTCATTTGACAATAAGACTATAGTACACACCCATATAAGTGGGTGGGGCCTCCCAGGAATACCCATGGACAATTGACGGCAAAGCTGGACAACTATGTGGTTTATCAATCCTTACTCATTCCATCCGAAGAAATGTTTCCATTGGGTTGTTTTAGATGTGATCTGAAAGTTATGTGACACAGTTTGGTCTTACTAACTTACCCGAGTTCATTTTCTTTTCGAGTTAGTGGCTGTGGTACGTTATCTCGGTTAATGCACCGTTTGTCATAGCTATGTATATGCCCTATATACACAACAGTATTGTTCCTACTTGAAAATTCATTGGCCACTAGTCAAGTCACAAATAGAATGCAATGCAAGTCAGGTGTTGGTATAGCCAATGAACAAGTGTGTGTGTGACAACATATAAATCTAGGCCACATCACTCGCCATTTGTGCTGAAGCACATCACTAGATGTATATCTGTACATACATGTGTTTATGCACTGGATTTGTACATGCCTGATAGTATCTCACTTATGTCTTCACTTGCTCATCACATACATGACAATGTGTATGTATGTGTGTGTGTTTGTGTGTAGATGGGTACGGAGAGATACAGTTTGCCTCAAACGATGTATACAGAGGACAATGGAAGGACAGCATCAAGCATGGTTCAGTAAGGCATGCGTGCTTGCTTATGTAGTAATACAGGCCAAGAATTGTGGTACAAACATGTATCTACATTTCTTTTAGTTTGTATTTTCCAGTGGACATTGCTCATCGGAATACTGCATTATTTAGGATACTAAATCTTGTACACCAGTGAATCGAATAGCTTTCTCTCTCTTAGTGCAGAACTCACTAGACAACCAATGATCGTCCAACTTCTTCAATGCTTCTTCAGTGCATAGCAAAACTTCCTCCTCTAGCTTGAACTAGAATCCAGTTAAACCTTGTACACCAACCAATAGGCTTTCCCTCTCTTAGCGCAGAGCTCACTGAGCAACCGAATAGTCCAACTTCTTCAATGCATAGCGAAGCTTCCTCCTCTAGCTTGAGCTCGTGCCTAATGAGTAAATTTTTCTGATAATGCTCTCAGACAGTTACAGGAGATTCCGATGAGATGATGATGGGCTGATGGTATAGGACTCATTGCTATGGCCATCTAGTGGCCTTCAGTAGAGCTCTGCCAAGTGACCTGGCTCTCCATACTATAGAGCTTGTCACAATTGAAGCTGTAACACTACTGAGCTGTTCCACTTAAAAACAAGGAATCAGAATCTGTTATTGTATTCACAGGGAAAGGTTATGTATGCCAATGGCGATGTGTTTGAAGGCCAGTTTGCGAACGGTCACATAGAAGGCAAAGGGAAGCTCACTTGCACCAACTCAATGTACTATGAGGGAGATTGGAAACACTCGCAGGTTAGTAGACAAGATGTTGGCGAAAGTCTAATATGAGTGGGTGGGTTACTGGGACAACAGGTGGTTGTCTGTCATTGTGACGAGTTTTGATGTTGACATGCAGCGACATGGTAAAGGGAAGCTGAGGACATGTACGAGGAATACGTATGAGGGAGAATTCAATTACGATCAGATGCATGGACAAGGGAAGATGGTGTACGCCAATAAAGATCAGTATATTGGCAAGTGGAAATACGGCATGGTGAGTGAGAGGTGGGAAAGCAAGTATGTAAATGCAGCACCCATGTTCTCTTTCCTGCGGCCATTTCTTTTCTGCATCTCTTATCTAACTACAGCTATGTATCTGTAGATTTACTTATCTCGAGTGGAAGGGAGTGTCATTGTGATAGATGGGGGGGGGGGATGTGGGATGGGGGAGGAGAGGAGGAACACATCACTGGAAACACTATTGAGAATAATAAAGATTTTGGAATGCTAGGGTTCCTTCTTTGAATCCCCTTCCCCCCCCCCCCCCCCTCTCTCTCTCTCTCTCCTTCCGTTCCTCTTCCCATCTAATTAAATCCATTCTTTCTCTGCTGTGTGTGTATTAGTTGGCACATGTTTTGTTTTGTTGGGATTGGATTGTGTCTTGTGTTGGGATTGTGTGCAGAGAAATGGCAGTGGCAAATTTACATCTCGTATGGAGGGGACGTATGAAGGGTCTTGGGAGAATGATCTACGCCATGGTGCAGGCAAGCAGATCTATCCCAATGGAGACATTTATGAAGGCGGTTGGGAGAAAAACAAGGTATGTGTGGGCTATGTGTGTGTTAAAATGTGTATGTGTGTGTGCTGTGTGTGTGTGTTATAAAGTGTATATGTGTATGTTGTGTGTGTGTGTTGTGTGTGTGTGTGTTAAAGTATGTATGCTGTGTGTGTGTGTGTTATAAAGTGTATATGTGTATGTTGTGTGTGTGTGTTAAAGTGTGTATGCTGTGTATACATATGCGTGCAGTGTGTGTGTTAATGAAGTTGTTGTTGTTGTTTTTGTGTGTGTGTGTGTGACTATTCGTGACTATTCAGCGCCACACTAAAGGCAAGCTGATCTACTCCACTAAGATGACATACAGTGGAGAGTTTGCAAATGATGTCATATGTGGGGAAGGAGAGATGATGTATGGACCCGAGTGCAAATATCAGGGCAGCTGGGTGAATGGTCTGGTAAGAATCATCAAACTTGATTTAATTATAGTAATAGAGTATGTACGTGCTTGTAAAAGCTAAGCTCACAGTCTGTTTTCTATATAAGTACATATTAGCGTACATGTGCAGAGTATGTAGGTTATATTGTATTGGATACTTCAGTTACTTTTCTGAATCAGTGCACTAGAATTGTATCAATGGGTGGCATGGCACTTTGACAGATTGATACTGGCACCTTGCAGTTCTGATTGAAATGAGCTTCCAAGTTAAGTACTACTAAGCAACTTGGTAGCAATACGGAAGCAACAAGTACACAGTGAGTGCAGCATGAAGCAGACTAGCTGTCTTTCTGAGATGAACTGAGTTTGAAGGCATGATAGTGTTTCTTGTTGGGTTATTATAGTGATTCTCCTTCATTTTAGAATCTACGTAAATCACCATTTCCCAGTATGTATGCTGACACGGTTTATTATCAATGCACGAATGGACTTCCTGACTCTTTAACATTTTAAATGCATGTTTTACTTTCAGTTTAGAAAATTATTTTAACAGCAGTGTAAATTTGATAGCATTTGTGATAACACAGTTGTATCTAGTAGTGCCAAGTGACAAACTCTTGGTATGCTGGTCTGGTATCTTCTTTGTGCTCGCAAGTTAATACTCTGTGTTTGTCTCTCTTTGCCATGGCAACCACAGAGGCACGGGCATGGTGTTATGAAGTACTCGGAGTCCAGCAGCTACAACGGGGACTGGTGTTATGGTATCCGTCACGGTCAGGGAGAGTTTGTGATGAGCGATGGCACTGTGTACAGGGGGCAATGGGTGGACAACAAGTTCAATGGCAAGGGAACTCTCTCTATAGGCCACATCAGCTACACATACAATGGTAAATATATCAGCTTATGCTAGTGCAATCAATAGCTAATTGAAATCACTAAGTAAAACATTATCAATATTTGGCAATCTTTTATTTATTTATTTATTTTACTTTTGAGACTAAAAAATGCTGGGCATAGTGAGAATTTCTTTAGTTTAGGCTCTATTGCCACCAAGTCTAGGCATACTGTGGCTGTGAAGAATAGCTAAACAGTCGACGCAGTTACAAGCAGGATTACCAAGAGACTCACTCAGTGGGATGGTTGGCAACAATTGTACACATGTGTGTTGCTATGAATACAGTACATGCAATGGTTAATAGAACGTGACAGAGTGTGTAGGCGTGTCTGTCATATGTTAGTGGAGATATGGGATACAAAGAGGATTGTATGTGAGAGAGAATAGAAGTCTGACAGTAGTTTAAAATACAATGAATTGTATGACGTGTCACAGTTAGAAAAAGATTACACATTGTATAATTATATAGAGGCTAGTATTTTAAGAGACAGATTCATTAGATGGATCGAGCTACAATGGATCCTATTCTGCCCTCTGAAAAACTAGAGGGTACACTTATCTGTGTAGATTCTGATAGTTTTGGCAGGAAAGGTTAATTAATGTATACCATTAACTTATGTGCTGATTACTTAAAATGTTGATGGATAAAACACTTGTTAAATCTTGTGAGTGTTTAGATGTGGGAAATTTCACCAATGTCATATTTGCATTGAGAAGATATAATATTCTAGATAATTCTATTTTGGTGTTGTCTAGGTGACTGGGTGAATGGCAAGAGAGAAGGTCGTGGAGAGGAGAGCTCCCAGTACGGCCAGTACAAGGGGAACTGGAAGAGTGACTTGAAGCATGGCATTGGAGAAGAACGCTCACTGGTGGGGACAACTTTTAATGGAAATTGGGACAAAGGCAAGAAGAATGGGCGTGGTGTCAGGAAGATGATATTTGGGACTATTGATGAACAGGTAAAGGGTCAATGGTGTTATATGTTACATGTACATAAACAACAGAATAAGCTTGGTCCTAATATTTTTAGTTGAAACATTTCTACTGTTTGGATGTCAACAACTATTAGAAAACTTATCAGAACTTTTAAAACACTTTTGTTGTTATTGTTTAAATAATTAAATGGTAAAGTATCATTAATGAAGCATTGAGGTTGCATGCCATGCCAAACATCATTAGCTTGGCTGAATATTGTACTGTGCAGTTGGAATGCCTTCCAGTACGTCAGCATAGTATTAGTGATGAGCAGTGATATTTGGTTTATACCAGCCGAGTTCTGTGGATGACTGTAAATTAATGCTGATATGAAGTCACATGAGAAAAAATTTTGGCACATTTTAATCATTAACACCCTGCAAAAAAAAAAATTGTAAAAAAAAAGAAAAGATAAAAAGCAGCAGCAACATGAACTAGCTAAGTTGTTGGTGGGAGGGGGATGGGCTTTTTAGGTACCGTAATTTTTAAAAGTCCTATTTATTTATTTTATGTACAGTTTAATAGTTTTGGTTTATGGTAACTTTTTAAATGTATGGATGAAAACATATTTTGTTCAAATGATTTGAGTAGCTCTAGTTGGTAATGGTTGCTGTTCATTGTGGTGTTTGGATTTATTCAAACTGACTCATTCAATGTGAAGATTGCGTCTTTAACAAAATGAAATCTTTCCTACTCTGTCCTGCCATTGACACTCTAATAAGCATTAATTTACGTTCATGCACTTCATATTAATGTATATTTTATAACAGGTAAGAACCTTGAATAGGATATATAATATACAGCGGTTTTAGTATTTTCCATCATTTAATTTTGTTGTTGTTCTTTTTGCTAAGTTCACTATAACTTTTTGTTGTTAGATTTAATATTTTGGAATTTTGTCACTATTTTTAACATTGATTTCAATTTTCTCCCCTTTCCTGTTCCTCACCTTCCTTTCTCTGTATTTTATTAGTTATGGAAGAATGGACAGCTTACTTCAGATTCTAACAGAATGACTGCTGTGGAACTACCTTTATTAGCACGAAATGACACATGATATTTTCTTCTTTTTTATTTTTTCAGTGTTCAGATGTGTATGTTTTCAAATTGTATTGTTTGCTTTCTGTGTATATATTTCCTTCTGCCTTATTATTATAATATTGCCATTGCCATTGCCAAGGTCACTGCACTTTATTACTGCTCCTTATTACAGCTTAGCCAGTATACGGTTCGCTCCCAGCCTACGTTCGCTGCCAGCCTACATTCATTTAGGCCGGTGTGCAACAGGTAGGGGACCGTCCTCAAAAACATCTGTGTCATGGCATTCTTGTGGTCATGTGATAGTTGAAGTGACCCGCCCACCGTCGCGAAACTTACCAAGTTTTTGTAATGTGCGACTACACAAGACAGGATGGGCGGGACTGGCTAATTCTTACCTTGGAGCTGTACATTTACCGGAAGGTCAAGCCGCACAATTTTGCTGAGCGTAATAAAACTTCTCGGAGCTGATTTTGTTTACCGGTAGTCCGTTAGCCGTCCCTCTCTAGAGTCGAGAAGTTCTTTAGGATTACACTGTCCGTGTGTGTTGGTCTTCATTTTGGATAGTTTAGTGTGCCGATACTCTGTCATGAAGTGACAGGGGCATCGTGCCAACCATTCGCTGTCCGTCCTTGTGTTTGCTCCTGTGACGTGTTCACCGTGTGCTAGTCTAGTTATTAGCTATAGTTCTGTGTTCACCAGACACCACCCAGCACCGTCATCCAGCACGACATCTACAACAGCAATTCCAGTTGCCTTTGCAAGAGTCTCTGATCAAGCCCGAAGCAGTTTACCAAAACCAGTCGTTCTTATTACTCCTTTACGTTCAGCTGCTTTAGTCGTCGACGGACTCTTAAAACTTCAATAAATTTTAACTCAGAAGTACCAGAATCAATTTCCTTTCTACTTCATATTTATTAGAAGAGCTTTTTTCCCCTCCCAAATATTTTAATAAGTCAACTCATCCAAATCAGTGAATAGTTTAGTAAAGCAATAGATGGATCTACCGAGTATAATCACCACAACTGACAGCTTTGCTGGAGGTGCAGGAGCTGGATCTGAAGCTTCTGATTCTGGAAGACCTGAGAAAGATCCAGACGCCGTCAAGCTATTTGTTGGCCAGGTACCTAAGACATTTGAAGAGAAGGATTTGCAGCCTTACTTGGATCCATTCGGGGAGATCCATGAATTGAGTATTCTCAGGGACAAGCTGAACTTGAGTCACAAAGGTAGGTGTGAGGTAGTGTGAATGGAAGTGGATTGGATGTGTGGGATGTCAATTGTGTGGTGTGAGATCTGTCTATTAGACTAGTAGCCAAGTCTTGAGGAAGTTGGCATATGAGCAGTTTTATTTAGAGGCATATACTTTACTTACAGGTGTATTATAAACCACGGTCAGATTGTCTGTGGCTTGAAATGCCACTCCCAGTTAGACCATGTTACTCTGTGAATATTGTGTGTAGTCAATGAATTCCTTCCTTCTGTGGGCTAGTAGCCAAGTTTAGTAAGGGGTATTGTCTCTGTGTGTGTGTGTGTGTGTGTGTATATATGTGTGTGTGTGTGTGTGTGTATATATGTGTGTGTTTATATATGTGTGTGTGTAAGTGTCTGTATGTGTGTGCGTGTACAGTTTATATGTATGTGTGTGCATGTATTGTTGTCAAGTAAGTACAACATGTAAAGGCAACTAATTTAGAGGTGGGAGGAGGGAGAGAAAGAGATGTTGGTGTGTGTGATATAGGATGTATGTAGGTATTGTATTTGCACATCCCTTAACTTTTTAATGGCAGTGTGTCAAGTATTTCTCAACTAGAGTATCGTCAGTCAAATAACTTCATGTACCACTGTTTGCTTCAACTTAATAGCCCAGTTAAAGCCACGTGATTAAAATTCGAGGGGTATCAGGATGCCGACGAATCGGGGGAGGGGCATTGTACCGGGTATTCCTGTTGACGGTCGTATACAGTGGTGTTGTCTCCCTTAAAACCATTTAGACTTTTAATTTGGCTTTTGGTCTCTTCATTGAAGTTTTGTAGCAGTAGCTTCAAATGTTGTTGATGGTACGCGACTTAACCATTTCAATCTACATGCTTCTGTCATACATTTTAAAGAAGAAATTAATCTTTTCCCAATTGTTACATGTGCTGCGTTGTGCCAGATTTTCCTGTGACAGTCACATACGTATTACCAAGTTGTACTGGTCAGTTTGATGCAATGCACACAAACGCTGGTCTAATCCTACGTCTCAGTAGCAGGTACAACGATGTATTGACATTTCACACTCCATATAAGCGCAACTCTAGTTTACTTTTTTAGGCAGCATAATCCATGGAGTTCCCAGGTCATATGGAAGTTCACTGACGACATGTTTGAAATGTGTATAACGATGAAGGATCTCTGTATGTGTTGTATTATACCAAACTTTAAAAATCTTTGCTGGGTGGATTTTCCCCAAACGGGTCACACATGATGTATGAGTGAAACTTCCAATTAAACATGGGATAAGTTTCCTTGTGGGCGTGGTATATACGTCACTTCTAGTATGACCACGTAGAGAGCAAGCAAGCTAATGATCTGATCTGTACTGCTTATTATTTAGTAGCTGTACTTGCTAGCTATACTACGAGTTATGTATATTAAGTCATCAGCTGTGTGTATGTATGCGTGTGTGTGTGTGTTAAGCTGTCTCTGGGTAATGAGTGTGTGTGTTGTGTGTTATATTGTGTTGTGTGTTATACAGTGTGGTGTGTTAACTGTGTGTCGTGTGTGCTATGTGTTATGTGGCATGTACGTTGTGTGTGTGGGTTGTGTGTTATGTTGCGTGTTATACTGTGTATGTTGCGTGTGTGATGAGTTGAGCGTGTGTGTGTGTTTGTGTGTGTGTTGTGTTGAGTGTGTGTGTGTGTGTTGTGTTGAGTGTGTGTGTGTGTT
>WLWD01003333.1_pt1 | contig 11117 bp, 3 predicted proteins | sample 6712731 | NCBI WGS metagenome assembly WLWD01 (sample SAMN12718690, study PRJNA576275) | sponge metagenome | isolation source: marine sponge | host: Mycale hentscheli | place: New Zealand: South Island, Marlborough, Capsize Point | collected 2014-11-01
TATTCAACAACCAAGAGTTTGCACAGCTACTGGCACAGAGCGTCAACAATGGTTTTGAAGCCGTATTTGAGCTGACTAAAATGTGCACTATTCGTATGAGTTTTGTGAAAGGATGGGGAGCAGAATATCATCGCCAAGATGTAACTAGCACGCCATGCTGGATAGAAGTACATCTGGATGGACCACTCATGTGGCTAGATAAAGTTCTCTCTCAAATGAGACCTAATACAGCACCTAATTCAATGTCTTGAGACCATCACAGACCCAGCTTATCTATCACACACACACACGCATACACACTCCAACTTTCAAAGTTTCATTCTTCCAGTTCTGTCTTGTCTGTACATAATTATATCTAAACTTGTCATTTTTAGTTGTTAGATGTAATAGCTCACTGGATGCCAGTAGCAGGGAGGACTTTTAGCCCTCTAAACACTTGTTGTTGTTGTTGTATGTCACCATTGTATTCATTCCAATTATCATTATTAATAATTTCATCGAACAAATTGAGTGTGTAGGGGTCAAAGGTTGCGAACCGAAAGCCACGCCTACCGTAGCCATGTGCTTAATGCCCATCATAGTCGAGTCGAGTGGTGCAATTCCATTTTTACATTGCCATTAGAGACTATCTATTAAAAATGGGTGGCAAGAAGAAGAAAGGAGGAAAGGAGTCTAGGTAGGAAAATGTCGTAAGGACAGAGTTGTGTATGAATTGGCGTGTCCACTACAGGGAAGACTCCGGTGCCGGAAGCTTACACGAAGAAGGAGGACGAGGGGCTACAGCTGGGGAGGGAAAGAAGTCGAAGAAAAAAAAGAAAGATTTTGATGACAACTAGTAAGCATTATCACTATTTTGAGTTCAGTAAGAGTCAATGGGTATCAATAGAAGCAGATTTTATGTTCATACCTGTTGTACAGTCCCATTTTTACTAGAAGTGGTAAGTGGTCTTCAGTCATGCAGACTTCTGACTTGTTAACAACTGCTGGTAGTGATGCTGTTATAGGTATATTTGTATAATATATATGGGCCCATACACTGGAATTTAAAGGTGGTTCAGATGTATTTCCCCTTTTGTACAAAGCATATAAAGTGTGGAGGTTTAGAGGATGTCAAATTTTTATCCACATAATACAGAGAAATGAATTATGAGGCATAGACTGGCATCTCCATTCATCTTGAATGCTTCTGTAAAAAGATTGTACAACATTATATCAATTTCAGTGTTATAGAAGTTGATATGCCAAGGCATCCAGCCTTTTTGCAACCTGCATGCACAAATGGCAAGCAAGCCGTTGTGCACAAGTAGTTCAAACCAGGTAGAATCTGATAAAAGTTGATTTTTGCCTTGTCTTAGATCCTGTTCACCTAGTTCTAGAAGGCATCATTCAGTCTATTTTAGTCCTAAAAGTAGCTACGAGTAGCTATGTATTATAGCTAGCAAATATGGAATTACAATTTTCCCAAGTAGTAATAGCTTCATAATGACCTGTGTACCTGACAAAAAACACCCACAACTATTTGAATTGAAAAAACAAACAACAACAACACAACAACAACACAACATGCATTTCTGAAGAATGTCCACACAGTTTATAGTCTCTCTAAATTGCGACTTGCTTATTGTTGTAGTAGCCAAAAGAGCTGTGTAAAGGCAGCTAATATGTTTATTTGGTAGTTGTTTATGTTGTCCTGTTCTTTAGCTAAGCAGTAGCTGTAACACTCTACACTTTCACATACAATTTGTCTGGATATACCAACACCACACTTACTTTCATAACTTAACTATTGGACAATGGATTTCAAATAAGAACAATACTGTTGTGTAGGGCTATAAATCAAACAGTACATTAGCCAAGATAACTTTGACCTCCTACGTTTGTAAGACATAACGGCGTCGGGAAAAAAAATCAGATATGTCAAATACAACCTAATTCAAATGGGAAAACCATTATGATACAGGTAAAATTGATAAACCAAAGGATTTTGTTTAGTGGGAGAATGGGGACAGGGTCGGCCACCAAGCAAACGCAAAAATGCGAATGACATATGTATGTCCACCATATATAAACAAGTATCCCAGATTATCTATTTGTTACCTCTTTATGGTGTCTCGCTCACTCATCAATTAACACTAACATATACACTTTACTCTTTGCACCAGGAAGAGCTACAAGACGATTGCTCTCGGACCCGCCATTTTCTCCGAAAACGCTCAAAGAAATCTGCAATATATCGATTCACGAAACAGATCAACATCGTGATCGCGATAGAGTAATTATATAGATTATATCGCTGTATCGATAATATCGCACATCCTTATATCCTATACATACATATATGTATATGATAATTTGTTACATGAGTCAGAGTGTGTTATGGCGAAATTTTTCATGAGCAGGCTAATTTATTTTCAAGCCAGAGTGAAATGTTTAGCCTGAGAGTGAAATACCTAGCCTATCACTCTGACAGAGTGTAATAAGTGGTTTATTCTAGCACCCTATATATTTTTACTGCCATTAGTTTGTGCTAGGACTGGTAACTCACCCCAGCTGATATTTTAGCAGCTGCTCTAACCTGGTTGGGTGGGCTACACTAGAGGAAGGCATCTGTTAGAGCCTGGAAACTGGTAAGCTGGCTTGTTGCTGTAACTACTAGGGTATGTACTGTGTGAAATAAGACCATGAAATATCTTTGAGTTATATCTCTGGGTGGAATATATTATATATTCCACCCTAGATATAACTCAATATATATATATATATATATAATAGTACTTATTACATGAGTCAGAGTGTGATATGGCGAAATATTTCACCAGCAGTTTCACGAGCCAGATGTGGAGTGAAAATAAAGCCTGAGAGTGAAATATCTAGCCATATCACTCTGACAAGTGTAATAAGTGGTTTATTCCACACTAGTAGATATCTTCACTGAAGTAGTTTTTACCTAGGACCAAGTAATTCTAGGTGTGAAGTTGCCAGGTAAAACTCTCTAGGGGCTCCCCACACCCCCAGCTGGTATTTTAGCAGCTGCCCCCCCCCCCCCCCCCCCCCCCCCCCCCCTTTCTGGTTGGGTAGGCTTCACTAGAGGAAGGTAGCTGTAAAAACTCTCAAAACCTGTAGCTTAGTGATTGCTATAACTACTTGGTGCAGTGAGCTTGCACAATACAGCCATGAGATAACATACTGTGATGTGATAACTTGAGTTATCTCACTAGGAATAAATATATATATACTAGTGGTGTGCTTGAGCACAAATGGTGAGCTAGCCTAAAACTACACTATTATTAAATGATTGATTATAACTTCTACCACTCAAGCTACTAAAAATAAGTCCCAGGTTTAAAAAAAAACAAAAAACTTGTATACGGTAAAGGGGTTTCAATGCCATAGTAACCTTCTCGCCACAATTGTTTGAATACAAAACAAAACAAATCATGTTATTCACACGTTTTCTTTGTTATATTCTTTAGTTAAGTAGTGGCTCTAACGCACAAAGTTTTATCTGCACCCGCAAAGGAATTCAAAACAGTAAACAATTCAATTTCTAGGACGATGCAGGTAATGATCGGTAAACAAGAGGATCTGTTTAGTGAAGTATGGAACGGGGTTCGCCACCGAATTAACCGATTATCGCCGAATTACGCGTTTCCGCGTAAAGCACGAGGGTACTTCACAGCGCGGGTTACGCATTTTCGCGTAACTGCCATTGTACCCGCTTCAATTAGCTACCAGCAGCAATCGCAAGTGTTTCAAGAGCTCCCACAACGCCGTAGCAATTTTCCTGTGAGGTAAGTGTATGGGAGGCAAGGTCTTAATGACCCTTACCATAGAAACATTTTTATTATTTGTAGATTGAAATTGTAGCATTGTTTGTGTATAAAGAAAATCAAAGTTACAACAAAAAAAAAAGCATATAACTAATAGACAAAAATATATATCAATTAATATGATATAAAGTTGTCAATAAAATTTAAAGACTGCCAAGAAATCTTCATAGAGGGCAGTGATGAAGAATTTCATGATCTCAAAGAAATAGAGATAGAATACGGCAGAAGACTTCTCAGGTGTAGAGGTCCGTGGCCAAGAAGTCTTCATGGAGGGCAGCAATGAAGAATTTGATGACCTGGAAGAAATAAAGGTTGAAAAAGGCAAGCTATTTTAGCTTCGTTTGTTCATACACAGAGGGTTATATAGATTTTGAACAACACCAACCACAAAAAGGTCAAGTTATTATTGCATCAGGATACAGACTTTCTTTCAGTTCTCCCCTACTTGAAGGTGCCCATAAAATGGATTTCTTAGGAGAAAGTTTCTCAGGTATGAAGAGAAGGATGTGTAATCTATGTCAAGAACAGTAACAACAGACACATCATGGTACGGTACAGTGGTGATTATGGTGTGTGGCTTTGTCACCATGGAGTTCAATCGGACTGCTTCATAGTATTATCAGAAAAAAATCCTAGAATTGCAAACACAGTAGTCTATATAATTGCTTATTATGTTATATATTATATTATCCTAGTATATGGCTCCCACAAAAAAAAATAAACAGCCAAAATCAATAGTTGCTGAATTATTTCAAAGCAAGCGGCTAGTGAACATTTAAAACAACAATATATAGCTATGAAACATGAGGTCTTAGCCTAAACTTTTACAATACTGATGCTAACAATGGTATACTTATCTTGAAGCTTGTAGTTTCCAATGAGTGCGCACTTCATACGCTTCAAACGCCTAGAAACTAAACAAAACTTAGCCCGCGGGTAGAGGAAGGCTTTAGCTTCAATCTGTTAATACATCGCCGTCAGTTACTTCGAAGAGTATTGCCTCTAGACAAGAAAAAGCTCAGGCGTTCAAGCCTCGAGGTGACGGGTCACAATTTCTTGTAAACAATTTCGGAGTACGCGCACGTAATCGCGAATTTAATTTTAGGCGATAATCAGTTAACACAAAAATGCCAGGGTCAAAGTACAAAAATGACATACATACGTCTAAACATAAACAAACAAACACCCCCAATTGTGTTTATGTTACCCCTATAAGTGTCTCGCTCGCTCGCCAATCACTTTTTGCTAGTTATGTTTTATATTATCCTAGTATATGATTCCCAAAAAAGAAAAAAACAGTCAAAATCAACAGTTACTGAATTATTTAAAGCAGTGGCTATGAGCATTTAAAGCAACAATATATAGCTATGAAACATGAGATTTAGCCTAAACTTTTACAATGGCAGACTTTCTTTGAAACTTGTAGTTTCAAATGAGTGTGCACTTCATACATTTCAAACGTGTAGAAACTAGACAAAACTTAGCTTGGGGTAGAGGAGAGCTTTAGCTTCAATTTATTAATACATCGCCATCATCTACTTCGAAGGGTATTGCCTATGGATCAGGAAAAAGCTCAGGCATTCAAGCCGCGAGGCTCCCATTTCATTTTCTTGTAATTAATTTCAGAGTATGCGTGCGTATTGCGAATTTAATTTTAGGTGCTAATCGGTTAATAAAAACAACTATCAGTATGAATTGTTACACGAATTCTATTTCATGGACCCATGGGATGAACAGTAAGACATACATGTGTCAGTGAGAGGGACAGGTGAAATACACTTGCCTTGTTCTAAATCACGAGAAATAAATTTCATAAACTCCTTTACCATGCGTGCTGTCTGTCCTGGTGATTAAGTGAAGTTTATTTCATAATATAATTGTTTTTAGTAATTTAACTGTTGGTTACTATAGTGATGATGACCTGGCTGAACTTGTGAGTGAATTGGGATTAGAAGGCGTGGTCACAGAGGATGGAAAGACAGCTTCCACTACAGATGCCACACCTACCACCTCTAATAGCACAGGTCAAAGTAGTAGTCCTAATTCTAGTAGTGTAGCTACCACTGAGAGTATTCGTGAAGTGAGAGAGGGAGCCACTGATACAGGAAGGAAAGGAAGTCGCACTACTCACAAGGGAGAAGGTGGTGACAGTAGGAATAGGACCAGCCATGAAGATGAGTCTGTACCGGTGCCACCCAGGGGAGACCAGGTCTTGGCAAAGACAAGTGTTTCTAAAGACATTGATGGAGACCCAAGCAAAGAAAGTTTAAATGCAGAAGATAAGAAGAAGAAAAAGAAAAAGAAAAAGAAAGCAGAAGATACCAATCCACAGAGTGTAGCTGACTCACAAACTGGAGATAGTCCTGTGTCAGAGGCCACACCCACTGCAACATCCATCTCAGCGGCTGCCTGTAAAGAGGGTATAGATAAGAGTGTGGGAGGACCAGAACCTGATGCAGCAGAAGGAGGGGAAGAGACCATTGTTGAGGAAGACAAGAAAAAGAAGAAGAAAAAGAAAAAGAAAGAGGAGGAAAAGAAACCTAGTAAAGGTCCTGGAAAATCGGCTATTTCTAAAATAAAAAAAATGCAAGCATTATTAGAGGAAGAGAAGCTAAAGCGTGAGCAGGAAGCTTTGGCAGCGGAGCGTGAGGCGGAGGAACGTGAAAGGGCTCGGTTAGAAAAGGTAACCTGTAATCTGTATTAGTTATTTAGTCCTCAGTTATGCAGGAATTAGGTGATTATTATAGCTATTAGATTACTAACCTCCAGTGTCTAGTGCCTGGGTCATTATTATAGCTATTAGATTACTAACCTCCAGTGTGCAGTGTCTAGTGCCTGGGTCATTATTATAGCTATTAGATTACTAACCTCCAGTGTGCAGTGTCTAGTGCCTGGGTCATTATTATAGCTATTAGATTACTAACCTCCAGTGTGCAGGTCTAGTGCTTGGGTCATTATAGGTAGTGTGGGATAGGCCAGGGGACATTCAGTGTGGGATATACCAGCTTATTGTCAGTGTGGGATATACCAGCTTATTGTCAGTGTGGGATATACCAGCTTATTGTTAGTGAGCACTCCATTCACCACATCCCACTTCTTACTCTAACCTGTACTCTTTGGGACAGAACTCCCCCATTTCTTCTTGCTTATCCTTTGGAGTGTGTAATTGTTGTTGTTTTTATATTACAGTTGCAGCTTGAAAAGGAGCGAAAAGAAAGGCTGAAGCAGAAAGAAAAAGAGAGGAAGCTACGAAGAAAACAAGAGGGCAAGCCTATCACAAAGAAAGAAAAAGAAGCAGAAAGCAGGCGTTTAGCTCAATTGGAAGTACTCCAGATGCAAGGTTTGTGGAGGTGTTAATTAGAATCTCTCTGGGCTATAATCCTAGATAAACTGGGCTATCTCTCTCTGGGCTATAATCCTAGATAAACTGAGCTATCTCTCTCTGGGCTATAATCCTAGATAAACTGAGCTATCTCTCTCTGGGCTATAAACTTAGATAAACTGGGCTATCTCTCTCTGGGCTATAATCCTAGATAAACTGGGCTATCTCTCTCTGGGCTATAATCCTAGATAAACTGGGCTATCTCTCTCTGAGCTATAATCCTAGATAAACTGGGCTATCTCTCTCTTGTCTATAAACTTAGATAAACTGAGGCTAATCTCTTCTCTGCTATAAATCCTAGTAAACTGGCTATCTCTCTCTGGCTATAATCCTAGGTAAACTGGGCTAGCTCTCTCTGGGCTATAATCCTAGATAACTGGCTATCTCTCTCTGTCTATAACCTAGATACCTGAGCTATCTCTCTCTGAGCTATACATCCTAGATAAACTGGGCTATTCTCTGGGCTATAATCTTAGTTAAACTGGGGTATCTCTCTCTGGGCTATAATCCTAGATAACTTGTCAACTCTCTCGTCTGATCTATAATCCTAGATAAACTGACTACCTCTCTCTGGGCTATCAATCCTAGTAAACTGAGGCTATCTCTCTCGAGCTTAATCCTAGATAGAACCTGGGCTATCTCTCTCTGGCCTATATCCTAGATAAACTGAGCTATCTCTCTCTTATCTATAATCCTAGATAAACTTGGCTATCTCTCTCGGCTATAATCTTAGGATCAACTGGTCTACTCTCTCTGGGCTAAATCCTAGATAAACTGGGCTATCTCTCTCTGAGCTATAATCCTAGATAAACTGGGCTATCTCTCTCTGAGCTATAATCCTAGATAAACTGGGCTATCTCTCTCTGAGCTATAATCCTAGATAAACTGGGCTATCTCTCTCTGGGCTATAATCCTAGATAAACTGGGCTATCTCTCTCTGAGCTATAATCCTAGATAAACTGGGCTATCTCTCTCTGGGCTATAATCCTAGATAAACTGGGCTATCTCTCTCTGAGCTATAATCCTAGATAAACTGGGCTATCTCTCTCTGGGCTATAAACCTAGATAAACTGGGCTATCTCTCTCTGGGCTATAATCCTAGATAAACTGGGCTATCTCTCTCTGGGCTATAATCCTAGATAAACTGGGCTATCTCTCTCTGGGCTATAATCCTAGATAAACTGGGCTATCTCTCTCTGAGCTATAATCCTAGATAAACTGGGCTATCTCTCTCTGGGCTATAATCCTAGATAAACTGGGCTATCTCTCTCTGGGCTATAATCCTAGATAAACTGGGCTATAATCCTAGATAAACTGGGCTATCTCTCTCTGGGCTATAATCCTAGATAAACTGGGCTATCTCTCTCTGGGCTATAATCTTAGATAAACTGGGCTATCTCTCTCTGAGCTATAGTGAGGTGTCAGCGGTCAAGGTGAGGTGTCAGTGGTCAAGGTGAGGTGTCAGCGGTCAAGGTGAGGTGTCAGTGGTCAAGGTGAGGTGTCAGTGGTCAAGGTGAGGTGTCGGCGGTCAAGGTGAGGTGTCGGCGGTCAAGGTGAGGTGTCAGCGGTCAAGGTGAGGGGTCAGTGGTCAAGGTGAGGTGTCAGTGGTCAAGGTGAGGTGTCAGCGGTCAAGGTGAGGTGTCAGCGGTCAAGGTGAGGTGTCAGTGGTCAAGGTGAGGTGTCGGTGGTCAAGGTGAGGTGTCAAGCGGTCAAGGTGAGGTGTCGGCGGTTCACGGGAGGTGTCGGGCGGTCCAGTTGAAGGGTCGGCGGTCAAGGTGAGGTGTCACAGCGGTCAGGTGAAGGTTGTCACAGTCAAGTGAGGTGCAGCAGTCAAGGTGAGGTTCAGCTGTCAATGTGAGGTGTCGGCGGTCAAAGTGAAGGTGTCGGCGGTCAGGTAGGGAGGGTGTCGGCGGTCAAGGGTGAGGGTCAGGCGGTGAGGTTGAGCATTCAAGGTGAGGTGGTCAGCGGTCAAGGTGGTGTCGGCGGTCAATGGGTTCACGGTCAAAGGGTGAGGGGTGAGGGTCAGGTGAGGTGAGCGGCAAGATGGAAGGTGTCAGCGGTCAAGGGGAGGTGTCGCGGTCAAGATTGAGGTGTCAAGCGTCCGTGAGGTGTCGGGCGGTCAAGGTGAGGTGTCAGCGGTCCAAGATGAGTTGTCAAGCAGCGTAAGTGATGTGTCCGGCGGTCAAGGTGAGGTGTCGGCGTTCCAGGTGAGGTGTCAGCAGTCAAGGTGATGTGTCGCGGTCAAGGTTGAGGTTTCAGCAGTCCAGGTGTAGGTGGTCGGCGGTCAATGTGAGGTGTCGCGGTCAGGTGGAGGTATCAAGCGGTGAGGTGAGGCGTCCAAGGTGAGTTTCATGCGGTCAAGGTGAGGTGGTCGGCGGTCAAGGTGGAAGGTGTCGGCGGTCAAGGTGAAGGGTGGCGGTCAAGATGAGGTGTCTAGCGTCAAGGTGAGGTTCAGCGGCAGATGAGGTGTCAGCGGTCAGGTGAGGGTCGCGTTCAAGTGAAGGTGTGCGGAGTCAAGGTGAGGTGTCGGCTGTCCCAAGGTGAGTGTCGGCGGTCAAGGTTAAGGTGTGTGCGGTCAAGGTTGAGGGTGAGCGGTCAGGTGAGGGTTACGGTCAATGTGAGTGTCAGTGGTCAGTGATGTTCAGCAGTCGAGTGAGGTTTAAGTCCAAGGAGGTTGGCCGGTCAAGGTGAGGTGTCAGCGGTCAAGGTGAGGGTGAGCGGTCAAGGTGAGGTGTGTGCGGTCAAGGTGAGGGTGAGCGGTCAAGGTGAGGGTGAGCGGTCAAGGTGAGGTGTCAGTGGTCAAGGTGAGGTGTCGGCAGTCAGGGTGAGGTGTCGGCGGTCAAAGTGAGGTGTCGGCGGTCAAGGTGAGGTGTCGACGGTCAAGGTGAGGTGTCGGCGGTCAAAGTGAGGTGTCAGCAGTCAAAGTGAGGTGTCAGCAGTCAAAGTGAGGTGTCAGCAGTCAAAGTGAGGTGTCAGCAGTCAAAGTGAGGTGTCAGCAGTCAAAGTGAGGTGTCGGCGGTCAAGGTGAGGTGTCAGCAGTCAAAGTGAGGTGTCAGCATCAAAAGTTGGTGTCTGCGTCAAGGTGTGTAAGCTCAAGGTGAGGTGTCAGCGGTCAAGGTGAGGTGTCAGCAGTCAAAGTGAGGTGTCAGCAGTCAAAGTGAGGTGTCAGCAGTCAAAGTGAGGTGTCGGCGGTCAAGGTGAGGTGTCGGCGGTCAAGGTGAGGTGTCGGCGGTCAAAGTGAGGTGTCGGCAGTCAAAGTGAGGTGTCAGCAGTCAAAGTGAGGTGTCAGCAGTCAAAGTGAGGTGTCAGCAGTCAAAGTGAGGTGTCAGCAGTCAAAGTGAGGTGTCAGCAGTCAAAGTGAGGTGTCGGCGGTCAAGGTGAGGTGTCAGCAGTCAAAGTGAGGTGTCTGCGGTCAAGGTGAGGTGTCAGCGGTCAAGGTGAGGTGTGTGCGGTCAAGGTGAGGTGTCAGCAGTCAAAGTGAGGTGTCAGCAGTCAAAGTGAGGTGTCAGCGGTCAAGGTGAGGTGTCAGCGGTCAAGGTGAGGTGTCGGCGGTCAAAGTGAGGTGTCGGCGGTCAAGGTGAGGTGTCAGGCGGTCAAGGTGAGGTGTGTGCGGTCAAGGTGAGGGTGAGCGGTCAAGGTGAGGGTGAGCGGTCAAGGTGAGGGTGAGCGGTCAAGGTGAGGTGTCAGTGGTCAAGGTGAGGTGTCAGCAGTCAGGGTGAGGTGTCGGCGGTCAAAGTGAGGTGTCGGCGGTCAAGGTGAGGTGTCGACGGTCAAGGTGAGGTGTCGGCGGTCAAAGTGAGGTGTCAGCAGTCAAAGTGAGGTGTCAGCAGTCAAAGTGAGGTGTCAGCAGTCAAAGTGAGGTGTCAGCAGTCAAAGTGAGGTGTCAGCAGTCAAAGTGAGGTGTC
>WLWD01005357.1_pt1 | contig 11115 bp, 6 predicted proteins | sample 6712731 | NCBI WGS metagenome assembly WLWD01 (sample SAMN12718690, study PRJNA576275) | sponge metagenome | isolation source: marine sponge | host: Mycale hentscheli | place: New Zealand: South Island, Marlborough, Capsize Point | collected 2014-11-01
TTCATGTTTGAGTTTGGTGATTGTATTTAAGGGTTATGCACCTGCCCAGCCCTTTCTTTACTGTGCAACTCGTTGTACTGTTCCTTATGAATGTAATTCTAACCTAAGTGGAGGGAGCCAGACTGCTGGGGAGATTTAGTGAGGACAATTAAGGGGAAGAACTTGGTGGCAGTGAAGTCATAAGCCCCAGGTGTGCTGAGATCAAGAGCAACAGCCTAGGCCTGACAATGGACCTCCTACAAGTAGTATATACTAACCCTGTATACATTTTCTACCTGCAAGCACTATCCATACAATATTGATTAATTACATAGAAACTGTGGTCATACATGGATTCAGTGTACAAAGATTTTTATAATTGTGAATGTGAGCTGAGATGACCTTGAAACTGTGAGAGCATATCTCGCTAACCCCTTCAGATTCAAGACAGATCCAATGGAAATAATATAGCCCTCCGACTCAGGATGCCCAGCTCGCTGCCCCCGCCCCCTCCCCCCGCGGGTTATTTTTTATCCTTCTAGCGCTTCTTTTTAACCTATCCGTTTAATAAATTCTCTCAGTTGCCTCCTAGACTTCCTTCGTTGCGATGGGTTTAAAAGGTGCTCTACTAGTGTTTGTCTTCGTAAATTTGCTTCCCAAAGGTACAGAATTGGCTAACTTGTAATTAGCTAACTTATAAATATGTTAATGTACATGTGTGTACCGCCACAATAACTCCGCTACAGCAATTTAAAGTCCTACTGACTTCCTATCGTTGTTACTTGATAGTTTTTTCCCCCCATTTTTATGAAACCATTTATTTGAAGTGGGAAATAATTTTTTTTGCAAACTTACAAAAACTTATAATAATGTTATTCTCATGTATTTCCAATCCATCTGCAAAAAGCACAGTGATTTTATCTTTGTACTCACTTAATATATCTTGTTTTGATTTTTTTTCCAGAATAGAAAATTTATGAATGAAAAAAGGTTAAAAAATGTTACTTAAATAACTTTTCAAAAATAATGTTCCTTGTTCAATAGTGGGTATAATAGTGTATGCAGTACAAACAAAATTATACTTATAATTTCCTGTTTAGTTGACCATAAATACCATAAACATTTATTTATTCTCATTAACATTGATTATCAAGCCTCACGTAGATTAAATATTACAGATACTAATAATACTGTAAGTTCAAAAAAATAAGATTTTTATGTTCATGTTTGTGAAGAACAATGTTTAAAACTTTTCTTTTATTTTTTTAATGCATTTTCATGTATAGATTATACATTTGAGTTGTCTGTAAACAGTTCTATCACTGACAAGTGTCCAGGTGATATAATCTCAGTCCTATGTAGTACAGCAAATAATGAAATGGAGTGGGTGTGGCAATCCAATGATCTCACTGACAATAATATATATACAATTGATCGCTTTTCAGATGACCTATTGAATGTTCCACATAATTTCAGTAGAATACAATCAGTCACTACAACTCTACTGAATTTTTCTACACAACCACTTTATTTGACATCTTCATTACAGTATGTAGTTTCTAGTGAATACCCAGAGGCTAATATAGAATGCAATGACTTTACACATTCTCCCTCTAAAACTATCCAAGTTACTACCAAAAGTAAGTGGCCTTCTTAGTAAAAAGTTTGTAGAATAACAAAAGAATATTGCTTCTCTAGATTGTTCTCTAGGTTCTCAAGATTTCTATTTACTCCAAAACGATTCCAGTTTATCTCTTGATTTGAATGGATCAACAGATCATGATTATAATTATACTGTACTCATTTATACACAAAATGGCAGCATATCACGATTGAGATATAAAAACACTTTTATGGAAATAATTCTTCAATATGAAATAATTTATTTTATGAATATCACCAGTGAATGTTGTGGAAACACTGTTACTGTGGATAACTTCAATTTTCAGTTCAGAATACCAACTCCCCATCCCATTGAAAGCTACAATATATCTGTTAAATTGTATTTTGATTTTAATCCAAATGTATTAAACTATAACTACACTCAAGCTGAAGAAGTACATGTGACTTCAACAAGTAGGTTAAGTCCATAATTACTTCTTCTAATAAAATTATGTAGCTCAATTTTTTTATGTGATTGATGACAAATAATTATACTACTTAACATTAAGATGACCATGAGCCTCCGAATTCTGTCATGTCCACCTTTACAAGTGCAATGGACCCAAATTCTGCTTTATTTAATGACAACTCGACCAATACAAGTAAGATCATATGTATTATTCAATGAAGCCTGCATCGTATGTTATTCTCTATTTATAGCAGCGACAAACACTCCTGAAAAGAAGTCACCTGGCACTAACATTTTAATTATTTCCATAATATTATCATCTTGCATCTTTGGTGCTGTACTAATAATACTATGCATAATATTGACTACTATATTCATAAGAAGCCATCCAGGTTAGGAAATCAAAAGATAATTATAATATAATTAAATATTCTATACATAATATTTTAACAGGTAAAAATACGAAGTAAGTCTGGGCAGATGTAAAATATTCAAAAGAATAATTGATGTTTGTATGTCACAGAAATAAAAAGGAAGTGCAGGTAACAAATTATGTATAAATGATATTATTACGACTACTGCAGTTTAATTATGTTGAATATATATAGACAACTTTAGACTATGACAAGTTTCAGTTTCCATCTAGTGGCAAAAGTAGCGAGGTTTGCATACTACATATACACAATTATTGATTTATACCACTTAGTTCAATATATATATAAATAATACATTCCTTATAATTGTATAAACATAGACTGCATGAAAAGTGTTGGTGATTAAATGATAAACTTTATTTAGCAAACTAAGTTCTACACAGTAATAGCAAAAAAATATTTTTTAATTCAATAATTTAATAAAGCAAATAAAATGATGTAAATATTGAGATCCGTAGTTTGCGTGTTTGGTGAATCTCATTTCCATTTGTTAATACCAATAGTATGTTCGAGCCTTATAAAAATTATGCTCACAAATACTACAGGTTCATACTGTTGATACAATAAAAACATTTACCTTATTGTACTGGTTAGCTATTAAAAAATATTTTATATTGCTTATTATATACAGACCAGTAGTAGTGTATATAATCAACTAAATATTACTTCTAATCAATCACAATTTGCTTCACCTTATTTGGAAGGAGAAGTATATGGACAACTTGATATTCAAGCACCACAAAAGAGTGAAGTAAGCATTATTTCTTTGATGTTGATCAGTTAAATATTAAATTTATTGAAAGGCTATCGAGGAGTATGAATACACATCCATAAGATGTCCCAAGGCCACAGTGAAGAAAAATGTAAGAATAAATGTACAAGTCTGCATATTTCACTATATTCATCGTATAGGTTGAATATGCTGTTGTGAGCGGTAATACAGCAGGCTCATATGATACCAAAACAGAAACTAATGCTATCCCTAACCAATGCCATAAGAAGAGTTTGGACTACAAATTGAGAGAAACTGATACTAATCTTCCAGGTATTAATGTTGTTGTTGTGTTTATCTTAAGGTTTCAGTTATTATTACTGTATAACACAACTGCATTTAAAAACAACTACAACTAGATACTGTGGAGTAAGTGAAGGCCAGTTACGAGTAGCACTGTAGCCCGCAGGAATAGGTAGACTGCTACCAGTTTTAGTCCTGCTATAGATCTGTTCCTGTCTCATAAGCCCCACTTGGTCTATCGTTCTTAATAGCTAAAGTTGTAGTGCGACAAACACAGGGCAAAATTTTGAATTCCTGTAGTCTCCACATTATTTGGTAGAGGATAGGGCTAAACGTCCTATAATGCAGGGAATTTAGCCTTATTTTCTACAGGAGAGGTGGTAAAAATATGTAATTTCCTGAATATCTGACTGTATTAATACAAGTTTTTTTCCTGTGAAAGGTGTAATTACTAGTAGTTATAACAACTATATGAAGAGATTGTCAATTACCATGATAAAGCACTAGGCACACAATGTATGTCAGAATTATATGACCAGCCACATACAAAGTAAACCAGTCCACACATGAAGGTCGCATATCAAAAAAAGGTCCAGATTAGAATGTTTCAATGTGTGTATGTAACTTAGGAGGTAACCATATTTTGTGTAACATCATTTCTGAATTTCTCTACCACAATTAAATGTACAAGTATATCAGAGGGCTGGGTCTCACAGTTGCATACAATTTATTAATATGTAATAAAAACCTTTTTAAATTCAATTTTGCTGCACTTAGTTAAACATGGTTAAAATTGTTACTGGTTTACTAAATGGGCTCAAAATTACTACAGAGAGAGGACTATCTGCAGAAGAGTATGTATGCACCAAATTATGTACAGTAATTTACATTTATTGTAAATTGTACAGAGGGCAAAAAGTTGAATTTCTAAGTCGAGTATTTAAGAAAATTTCATGTTTCTCCACTTTTTTGGTAGAGGATAGGGCTAAATGTCCTACAATGTATAAAATTTAACCATGTTTTCTACAGGAGAGGTGGTGAAAAATATGAACTTTCCTAAATACGTGACTGCAGGAAATTCAAGTTTTGCCCTGTGGTAGCAATAGCAATTTTAAAGACTTGCCAAAAGACTACATCTACCTGCAGACACACATACACCACACACACACATACACCACACACACACACGCCACACACACACACACATACAGATATACACACACATATTAATCAGTTATAATGCGAAGAAACTAGATTTCAGTAGTGTTCTCTCCTTTTGATTATACAAATAATTAATAATTATCTGGTGTTGTTGTTTTTACATTATTATAATTATTTTGCAATCATCCATTTTTTAGGTCAGTCCTTGAATTTAGACAATTTAGTAATCAATTTACGACATCTGGCTCCTAAATGGCAAGAGATAGGAATACACTTGAAATTTTCAGCAGTTGACTTGAAAAGCATTCAAGAACGGTGCAAAGAAGTTGACTCTGATTACCTAGTGGAGTTATTTGACAAATGGTTAAGATCAACTGACACACCCACTTGGAAGAATATAACTGATGCACTGGACGCTATGGGAGAACATGAAGCATCTCAGATTATTATGGATATTATATCTGAAGGTGATTGCGAGCTACATTTTAAGTTTAATGTAACAGCTACCAAATAACATAAAATTTAAATGCTCCCATGCAAATTATTTTTTTAATTAAAGTGATAATTTCCAATAACAATGATGATGATATTTGATCTATGTACTTTAAGATTATAGTTAAATACTGTCACAAGAAGACAACTTATATATTATTATGTAGATAAAATGTTATTATAGCTATATATGAGTTGTCAGAAAAAAGTTGTAATACCGGTCTGCTTGTTTTATTTTCTCTTGTTTGTTTTAAGGGATGCTATGGGAAGAATGGGAAACAGATATTGACGCACCACCAATTCCACCACAAAATTTTTAACTCATATGTGTGTCTCAAACATAGTAAGCCATAACTGCATAACTAACTCAAACATTGTGTTTTATAATTGAAAGTGTATACCAATTTTTGCAACAATATTTTGTAGGTTCTCATTAAGTACTGCAAATTGATTTTTAATAGTAGCAAATTTTCATGTTCTAACAGCTAATATGGTTAATTATAACTTAACCCGACGCTTCAACTTCTTGCTGTAGTCCTCTTCAGGGGTCAAATTGAGTGTTGCTCATTATTTAACTAGCTATACTTTTGATAGGATGACATTTACCCCAACACTATATTATATAAATATATTATATGTACATATAAATGAAGTTGTGAGATATTTTAATGGATCAATGTGTAGCAGATAGAAAAACGTATAACCTATATAAATTATCATCTATAATGTCACTGATGTCCATACTTGTGCTCTTAGTACATACCTCCTCAATAGTTTACTCCATTTTTGTGCATTTTGTAAACAGAAATGCCAAGAATTTGTTGGTGCTTTTAAAACAATATGGATCAAAGGAATGCCTGAGCTCAAAGAAATAAATTATCAAACACATTGTAATAATACATGATTGCATATGCAAAACGTGGATAAAATTGTGGTCATTTCTCTTCTACAAATAATTTGTATAATGTTGTCTTCTTTGCTAATCTATTTATGCAGTTCTCTGTTTAATTTTTGTTTGCCATCAACATCATTGATTGAAGTTAAATTAGTCATCTCTCAGCCCACATTCATTAATCTCATCACTTTACATGCGCTATACTTTATGTTGAAGGTACTTGCATGATTCATAATCATAACTATGAAACCTAGTATTGTTATGCATGCTTCAATATTTATTCTCAGAGTAAACCATACATAGAGTCTAAACAGCATTCAACATGCAATATGCAGGAATCAACTTGTATATAATCAGTCCCAGTTTGAGCACTATGGCACATGTATAGGTTCAGTAACATGTGCCGAATGTTTCTATTCATATCACATGTCCCCAAACACCTGGAATTATCTTTCAGTTCAGATGTAAAAAAAATATAAAAAAATACTAAATTCTCATGGTAGTTTTCAATAGTGATTTAAAAGAACACAATCTGTTTTTGTCTTCAATGATCATTATGCTTTGATAAACATCTATTCATACTTTCTCCCAATTCAACCGAAGACAGATGTTTATAATCATAACATTAGTTTCAATTCTACATCACAAAAAACGAGCAACAATCCAATTTACTAGTTGTTTACAGTTTATATACTACCGTATGTTGCTGTATAGCTTTGAATTTTTCTTACTTTTTTATGAATAATTATTTAAAAGTATATTTCTTCTGTTTGCTTATCTTAATGAATTTGTATAAACCAGGTAGAGGCTCTTCTAGTATAGTAATAATGTTTGACTACCATTATGTAGAAATAGCTATCGATTCTAAAATATGGTTTATATTAAACGATACACCATTGCTTTTTCTAATATACCTTCAATATCTTATGTTTATTACTCCTTTGAATCATATGGATCAGATAAATCAGATATACTTATTATGAAGGACAGAATTTGTGTTTTATGTTCATAGCCACCATGAGCTATGGTTAGTCTCGCGTAGCCAGACCCTTTAACAATCGCTGCACGGGAAAAAGGTCTTACCTGGTTTATACAAATTCATTAAGATAAGTACACAAAAGAAATATACTTGTAAATAATTATTTGTAAAAAGTAAGAAAAATTCAAAGCTATACAACAACATACAAACTGTAAATAACAAGTAAACTGGATTATTGCTTTTTTTTGTGATGTATATAATTGAAACTAATGTTATGATCATAACATTGAAATTAAATTACTGGTTTTGAAAGAATTGGAAAAATATCATAAAGATTTTATTTAATAATTTAATTGCATCCATTTGCTCTTTTTAATAACATCAGTCTTCGGTTGAATTGGGAGAAAGTTTGAATAGATGTTTATCAAAGCAAAAGACAAAAACAGATTATATTATTTTAAATCACTATTGAAAACTACCATGAGAACTTAGTATTACTATTTAATTCCATTAGACAAGGCTACAGAAGAACAATACGTGTACATCTATTTGGGCAAGCGAAGTCAGACCCTCACCAACAAGTCTCAATTGAGATTTTGGTATATTATATTATATATAAAGTTCAAATAGATCAATGTGTGTGTCGTTGGAAGGCTACTCTGAAAGCTGTATATTTATTGAGAGTGAAATAACATCCAGCAGCTAGCTCCAGCAACATACATAGTATACAAATAGAATAAAACTGGTACAGCTATTGGATTTTTTTTAAATCTTATGTGTAATAGTGTTTGGAAAAAATTGTGTGACCATTAACATGAATTAATAATTCCTTTTGAAAATATTGACGAAAAAAAATTACCCTAGTGTCTCTTAATTGCCTCTGTCTTAAGATTGTAATTGCTTCTATCTGCTGTTTACAACAGCATGTGGTACTGTTTATCATTGGTACTGTTTAATCATTGGGAAAGGAATACTAGATGTTTGTCAAAAAAAATTTTTTTAACTTCCTTGACTAATAACCATAGGTAGCTAAGTTTATGATCTCCAACCATTATTATGCCATGTTGGTCCCATTGGGCTCTCTCTATGATGAGAAAGTGTATGATTGCAGTTAAATTATCTTGGCTTGCCAATGTCTTGTACTATACAATGGTACTCATTATTTTAATTTCAAGAACTGAGATAGCATACATACATGCATACATCCATCAAGCATGTGATGACATAGCCTTACAAGTGATTTAGATCCAGTTATTTGTGCAAGATTTTAAGGTAAATTGACAAAACAAAAATAATGAAATGACCAATCTTGCGTAAGTGGCATGAGCAATGCATAAAGTAAAACCTCTCTACATTTTGTTTAATTCATGTTGGCTGTTATTGAGAATAACGTTGATTTTCAAAGTCCCTTTGTAGAAAGTATACATTACATGTGTTGGTAGATTTTTTAGAATGTTTATTAAAAAATAATTACTGTATGCCATATTTCTAGGTTTTCTCAAAATTGAGAGTGTGCCTGCCAGTGGCTTATCTTTGAGAACAACAATATAAAATGTAATGAATTAGGATGTATTTAATGCATTTGCACAATATTTTCCAGCTACTGATCAAATGCAAAATAAGGCAGAATCATGTGTAATTTCTTTGATATATGTACTTGTGATGTTTATTTGTTCTATAATAGCACTGTAATTAAAAATGAAATATTTAAGGTGATATGCTTTGCAAACAGAAGCATTATCTCAAAAAAAAATTGCTCTTTAACAAGAAGATTCTGATTCACAATTAAATATGTCTGTAATAGTAAGTTTGTTAAGCTTAATTTTTTTTGTTTGTTTAGTACACAGGGCAAAACTTAAATTTCCTGTAGTCACATATTTAGGACATTTCATACTTTCATCACATTTCCTGTACAGGATTAAATACCCTGCACTATAGGACATTTAGCCCTATCCCTACATGAAAATTGGTGAAAGCATGAAATATCATAAATACATTATTAAAAATTCAAGCCTGCCTGTAAATAAGCTTGTGTGTCAATAATGACGACGACGGTGTGTATGCTGGTAAAGCCTCGTCACTGCTGGTAAAGCCTCGTCACTGGTAAAGCTTGTCACATTCAGTAGAAAGTGAATAACTAACTAAAACGCGGACGTAATAGTAGACGCAGGAGGAAGGCGGCGTAGGTTTCAAAGAGGAAGGCGGAAGTACGAAAGAGAAGGCAAAATTACTAAAGACAATGAAAAAGAAGTCAAAAGGCAATTAGTTGAAGCAGCGTTGTGTTGGTTTCAAACAGGAAGGCGAAAGTTTCGAAAATGAAGACAAAAGTTTCGCATAAGTCCACAATCTTGATAGTAGGACAAAGATTCAGAAGCAGGATAGGTAATGAAGAGCTGAAGAAAGGAAAGGAGGAGGGGATAAGAAAAGCTGAGATAAGTTCAGAAAAAAAGAGAGCTGGAGAGGAAAACATAATATACAACCTTAACCAATGGAGATAATGATAACTGAGCAATATAACTTATGCTACTGCATTCTTACTTTGCAATACGTCAAGCGCCCTGTGTGGCGTGGTACTTGCTATTAAATAATAATTTTAACCATAGGATATCAATATAATAGAATATAATTATAATCGGATAACGAGCACTCATAATAATTGTACCAAACCTGAAGTGAATTGTATTGTTAGTAAGAAATTTGCATTGAAAATAAGGTTAATAAATTAAGCATAAACAGTAAAAAGACAGAAAGGTGCATGAGTTGTATTACCTTGGTCTGTCGTTGGTCCAAAATGATGCGATGCTTTACCTAGAGTGATTCGCCCAAACAAGGAAGTAATTCGTTTGGGCATTTTTCAATGGCGTTAGTTCTGCTTGTGTAATGTTGTTGTTATTTTGTGTTTCTCTTTGTGTATGAAGGTATGTCAAGTTAAAAACGGGGCTGCAATAAGGAGTGTACAAATATTTACCCCGCAGTTAAGTACATGTACATATTATAGCTATTGCAAAACTTTGTGTAAAATGTAATAATAACCAGTAGTCTCGCAGGGCCAAACCGCCTTTATCAAACGCAAAGCGAGGAAAGGGTCTGGTCAAATGAGGGTGGGTGCGCTGTACAGGACCCACGAATTCCTAGGGGAAATGCAGTGTTATCAGGACACCAAAATACCACAAACGCGAATTAGAACTGGTTCGCTTATTGCTCTGCTCTCACCGTTCACTGTTTAACTGGCTCCGTTTAACTATGGCGAGTTTTTGCTTATGCAGGAGTGACTTAATCAGGCGAAGAAGAGAAGAATATTCCAATTCTTCTATCTTCTGGTGAAGTTCTAACATCTTCAAAAATGTTATATCACAAAGCCTACACAAGTAACTGTCTCTATGGATCTCCAATACTTCATCATCCAAGGTCACTCACAATTTCATTTCAGCTTCTCAAGATGGAAGGGAACTGTGAGAGCATAGCAAAAAGCGAAACGGTTCCAATTCGCGTTTTGTGGTAATTTGGTGTCCTGACTAACACCACATTTTCCCCAGGTATTCGTGGGGTCCTGTTCAGGGCGCACCCCCCCCCCCCCCCTTCACTTGACCAGACCCTTTCCTGGTCTGGCCCCACTGATATTTGTAAAGTATATAATATGGAAGATATGTCAAGCTAAAAACAGGGCTGCAATAAGGAGTTTACAAAGATTTACCCCGCAGTTAAGTACATGTACCTATTATAGCTATTGCAAAACTTTGTGTAAAATGTAATATAACCAGTAGTCTCGCAGGGCCAGACCGCCTTTATCAAACGCTAAGCGAGGAAAGGGTCTGGTCAAGTGAGGGTGGGTGCGCTGTACAGGACCCACGAATTCCTAGGGGAAATGCGGTGTTATCAGGACACCAAATTACCACAAACGCGAATTAGAACCGGTTCGCTATTGCTTATGCAGAAGTGACTTAGTCAGGGAAAGAAGAAGATAAGAATATTCCAATTCTTCTATCTTCTGGTGAAGTTCTAACATCTTCAAAAATGTTATATTCCCCATGAATTCGTGGGTCCTGTTCAGCGCACCCCCCCCCCCCTAGTCTCGCGTAACCAGACCCT
>WLWD01002344.1_pt1 | contig 11090 bp, 6 predicted proteins | sample 6712731 | NCBI WGS metagenome assembly WLWD01 (sample SAMN12718690, study PRJNA576275) | sponge metagenome | isolation source: marine sponge | host: Mycale hentscheli | place: New Zealand: South Island, Marlborough, Capsize Point | collected 2014-11-01
TGTGTGTGGTGTTGAGGGTGATGTGTGTGTGTGGTGTTGAGGGTGATGTGTGTGTGTGGTGTTGAGGGTGATGTGTGTGTGGTGTTGAGGGTGATGTGTGTGTGTGGTGTTGAGGGTGATGTGTGTGTGGTGTTGAGGGTGGTGTGTGTGTGGTGTTGAGGGTGATGTGTGTGTGTGGTGTTGAGGGTGATGTGTGTGTGTGTGTGTGTGTGTAGGTGAGAAATCGCTCACTGGTACAGAGTACAAGTATTCGCTCACTTTGAGACATCGATGGAAGCCTCATAAAGAGTAAGTTTGTGTGTTTTGATGAGTGGGGCATGTCTCATTTTAATTGCATGTTCCAGTGCTGTATCTGGAGTCCAATTAGCTGGTGATGGCAAAACTCTTTTCTCTGTGTCCCACGGTGAGCTTCAGTTACACACCATTCATTCATGCCACTGGTGACTATGGATATCTGTCCTTTAGATAAAACACTGAAGGCACATTTACTACACAACAGGAACTTGTTGCGTAGTTCTCAAATCTCTAGTTTGGTGAGAGGAATCTCAATTATGTTGAGATACATGATATATGGTGTGTGTGTGTGTGTGTGTGTGTGTGTGCTTGCATGTGTGTGTGTGCTTGCATGTGTGTAGCCCCTCTCTTGTCTTCGTGTACTACCTGACAGTAAAACTGTTCTGGTAGGATCTTGGGACAACAATGTGTGAGTTGTGGTGTACATGTGTGCAAGCACAGGTGACTATTATAGTGTGTATGTGTGTACGTGTGTAGTTATGCCTACAGTGTGGAGTTTGCTAGTGTCCTATTTTCTGCGTACTGCCACGATTCTTCTGTGACTAGTTTATGTTGGAAACAGGATATTCTAGCTACAGGTTCCTGGGACTCTACAGTCAAGGTAGGTTGGACAGACTGGCTTTGGTTCACCTTGGCTGGTAGGATGTGTCTGCAATACCTGTGAGACAGTCTGGTAGGATGTGTCTGCAATACCTGTGAGACAGTCTGGTAGGACGTGTCTGCAATACCTGTGAGACAGTCTGGTAGGACGTGTCTGCAATACCTGTGAGACAGTCTGGTAGGACGTGTCTGCAATACCTGTGAGACAGTCTGGTAGGACGTGTCTGCAATACCTGTGAGGCAGTCTGGTAGGACGTGTCTGCAATACCTGTGAGACAGTCTGGTAGGACGTGTCTGCAATACCTGTGAGACAGTCTGGTAGGACGTGTCTGCAATACCTGTGAGACAGTCTGGTAGGACGTGTCTGCAATACCTGTGAGGCAGTCTGGTGGTACAGGGTATAAGCCTGTAGATTGTGAGGGGTTTTGTATAGGATAGATAGATCTGGTACAAGGTAGACAACACATTGACAGCGTCGGTCTATATTGGGTTTTTGTATCGTGGTATTGCAAATATATTACTAATATTTAATTATCCCCCTCTCTTCTTTTCCACATCTAACCTTACCTTGTTGTAAATTATTTAAGCTTGGCAATAATTTAGCTGATTCAGCTTTGACTTAGTATATGTAACAGGCTCTGACAAAAGGGGGCATTTCGCGCAAAAATTGAAATTGAGATATAGACTCCAGAAGTAAGTCATCGGAAAAATTCTTTCTTTCTCCTATTTTTGTTTTTTGCAGAATTAGTCTTAGTGACCCTTAGTCTATGCCAAATTTCGAATGTCAAAACAACTTAAAAGACCTCAAGCGTGCTGTGGAAAGACAAGCTACTTTTTATTCTCTCTCGTCTCGAAGTACAATAAACGGGAAATGGGCGGAGTTTCAAACAAGCAGCTAAAATTTCAGCATAGCTTTGAGACTATTGCATGTAATCTACAGCTTACCTCTGGTTGAAAGTTTACCGCTACATCAAGTCAAGCTGCGCAGACCTAATATTCACTTCGGACTATCTCCAAGAAACTGCTCTCTCTTCCAACTCTCTTATTATTGTTATATTTTGTTTACTCTTGATATAGGTGGGCTCTTTTTAGAACCGATACAAACCCAATTGGGGAAAAATTGCTCGCGTACGAGGAGTACGAGACATGGGGGTGGGGCTATTTCTTAAGCTTTGCGAGTGGAATTAAAGTTCCAAATTTTATATCAGTTTTTCTTGGAATCTAATAATGAGAAGGACAAAAAAAATTTACATACGGGTAAACCTAAAAAAATGAACTGCACCACAACGAGAATAAGTAATATTGAAATGGAAAAGAACTTGTTGTCTTGCAGTAGAGTATCGGCTCGGCTAGTAGTGCACCAAATTGCAGAGCTCCAACTTACCGCACCGCTCAAAAAAAGTACTACAAAGTTTTATAACCAGGCCCCGATATTTCTTCCAGATTCACTCTAAAATTAGTGAGCGGTGCCTTCGGCAGGTATTTTGTCCTTGTGTTGCAATGGAGTAGCCCCTGATTGCCCACTGGTGGTGCATACAGGGTGGGCTGTTACTAAGGTTTGATGTGTTGTGGCTAAGGTTTGATGTGTCGTGGCTGTAGGTGTGGCATCTGGAATGTGCTACTAAGGCTACTCTTAGAGAGCCCGTGCTTCAGGTGAGTGAGTACAGGGAGGGGAGGACTGACTGACTGAAGGACAAACCTGACCATGTGTTTTATTATAGTGTGAATTGGACCATGACAACGAGGTGTGTTGTGTGGATGTCAATTCTTCTGCTACTCAAGTGGCCTCAGGCACTGTTGATGGTAAGGGATTGTGATATTGGTGGTCATGTGGTAATGGGTGTGGCTGTTGTTGCAGGTTTTGTATCTCTGTGGAGGATACCAGATGGCAACCAAGAGTGGGAGGGGCAAGGTGTGTGTGTTTTCATTTTTACATTCATTCATTCTATTCTTGTTCTGATGTTTATAGTCCATACAGACACTGTCAAGACGGTGGCCTTCAGTCCAGGTATGATACAGTAGGTTGTTGGGTATGGGGATATTTACTCCTGGTGTGATGTAGATGGGTTGCGGCTGTGTACGTGTGGTGCGGACAAGACAGTGTTGCTTATAGACTTGACCAGTAGGGCCACGGTCATCTCTAGAACTACTGGAGAAGCAGTCTGGTAAGCTGGTATAGCATAGATGTTTGTTGAGTAAGTTTCGTAGCTCTGTGGTCAAGTGTGTATGTGTGTGTGTGTGCGTAGTTCTCTACTATGGTGTAAAGATGTACTGGCCCTTGGACTAGATGGAGGTTGTATACTACTGTGGGACTCTTATTCTTTCAAATCTCTGGCCGAGTACAAAGAACATGACAGTGAGTTTAACTTGTGGGTGCAGTCGCCAGTGGACAGTCTCCTTATCTGTAACTGGATGCATTTGTTGTTGGCAGGTGCTGTAACAGCTCTGGATGTGAGCAAAGATGAGACAACTTTAGTGAGTGGTAGTAAAGACAAAAGCATAGCTCTTTGGACTCTCTCTAGAACTTGATAGTGATTTCATTCATGATGACACCTTACCTGTCACACCACCCTAGTCCCTTCCATGAACTATTTTCTCCTCACTTGGCAGTAGTATCAAACACAGGTGGTGGATGGCAGCAGGCAAGCTCAAGTCACAGGTTTTAACCTTTTATTCACTGTGTGTTTCTGAATTGGTACATATTTTTGTAGTGAAAATTTGTTTGAATTTAATGCAGTTATAACATAAAATTGATAGTAAAAACAACACTACTTCTGATCAAGATAGTCATGGATTTTCTGCAGAAGTTCTTTCTTTACTTCATCTGGCACTGAAGCTGCACAAATGAATCACAAATCACTAGCTATCATCTCAACCTCTATCAGGCCCACTCACCTCTTGCAATGGGCGTGATTTCCTGAATGAGACCATCTACTGTCACACTGTTGAGGCCTTTCTTGGCTATAATGGCTGCACAGCAAGTAAAAGTTCTTTATTGAACACTACTCTCATGATAGATAATTCAATAGCAAACATTTTGACACTTGGAATTATTCGTGGAACTTTGAGCAAATAGTTTTGTATTATTAACTATTGCATGGTTTGTGGTGGAAAGTAGACGGGTTACCAGATAGAAAGTGGACGGGTTACCAGATAGAAAGAAAGTGGACGGGTTACCAGATATAAAGTGGACGGGTTACCAGATAGAAAGAAAGTGGACGGGTTACCAGATAGAAAGTGGACGGGTTACCAGATAGAAAGAAAGTGGACGGGTTACCAGATAGAAAGAGCAGTTTTATGATTGTGACAATACAGTCAGGAGAGTTTGCCATGTAGATGTCTACACTAAGGTCTATATGATGAGGACACCATAAAAAGGTCCAGCAATTGATACCAGCTATTTTAAAAGGTCTGGCTATGTGACAGGCTTTTTAGAAAAAATGGGCAAGTACAGTGATGAAGGGTCTTAGAAAAATCTAGCAGTGTTCAGGAATTGTTTGAAGTATGTGTATGTACATCAATAGCAGATGGCCTTCCCTCACTGATAGCGAATATTCCCTCAAATGTACTAAAGTTGCTCTACAAAGTATTCTTTTTATTTTATATATAGCACTTATTATACGAGTCAGAGTATGATATGGTGAAATATTTCACGAGCAAGCTGTGAAGCTATCGTGAAGATATTTAGCGTGGAATAAATAATATAGACCAGGTGAACATACCTCTGCACTGGTCCTTGAGTTTGTCTCTCCATCCACATTCTTTCAGTCTTGAGCGCAAAAGTTCTCTCAACCTACACAACATAATATACCAGTCTATCCATAACGTGAAGAAAAACCCTCAAACAGTAACAGCCTTGTGTTGTCAGTTTATGTCTTGTACCAGTATGGGTCTTATATAAGTTACCAGTACAGGTCTTGTACCAGTCACCAAGATGCACTTCCTATATCTAAGAATTGTTTGGTGGAAATCATCTTTACATAATTTTTTTTTATCAGCCATTACTCTGTGAAAACTTTATTTTATTTGTTTACATAAACAACTATTGAATTCATTCAAGCATCTGAAGCATTGCTTCACCTATTATAGTAACTTAGGAATAGTGGCATCGAATATTCAGACAACTGACATTGCGAATACTCAATTCACTGGGGATTGACAGTGATTTCAAGCTTTAAGGCTGAAATAGGCATGAAGAAAACAAAGAGGGTGTTAGTAATGTCTATGAGTTTACACTCACTGAGACTGGCTATTGCACTCGCTGAGACTGGCTATTGCACTCGCTGAGACTGGCTATTGCACTCGCTGAGACTGGCTACTGCACTCGCTGAGACTGGCTATTGCACTCGCTGAGACAAGCGTGCCATCATATTGTGGCACCTCAACAAAATTCTGTTATCTCAAGTGATTCCACAACAATGCATTACTTGATAAATTACATAAAAATTTAATGTTTATGAAGTGTTGCTAGGCAACATATTTTCAAATATTTAACACATAACCAACATAGTTGGTAAAAAAAAATTAGTTAATTTACTGCCTCATAAACAAAACTCGATGATGAAAGAGTTGAGCAGTACATAGAGTTGAGCAGTACATACAAACTACACTTCCTGGCATACAGGAAATGGAGCATATCACTGCACACCGATCCCTCTGCCCAGCTTAGAATTGGGTAAGGGGTCTAGGAATCAAGACTATGGCTGCATCATGACTCATGGGTTCACACCTTACAGACGTTCTAGATTAATTATTACAACTATACGAACCTCTCTCGCTCTCCGCTCTCCTCCAGTTTCTGATTGACTTGCGTCCTCATCTGTAACTCTCTCCTTTTTCTTTCACTATGAAAACTTAAGCCGAAATTTATATTAACAGTTAACAGAAGGAGATAGAACTGACTCACTCTGACATGGCCTGTTTCCAGGAGAGAACTTGTTGGTGGGTTTCAAATAGAAGTATTTGCTCACGTAGTCTCGCGAGTAGCTAGACCCTTTACCAACAGCTAACCAATGGGGAAAAGGGTTTAGCTACGCGAGACTATAACAAGACTATAGGGAAAGCAGCCCTACACAATCACAATCATTAAGTTTGGCTCTGTTATTGAGAACCAACTGAGTTATTTATTGATGTGGAAATTGGTCCATGCGACATTGTTAGGCCACAAACAAATAACGATCATTACCAAGTAATGCCCTCTTCCTGCTTATGTCCTTGCGGAATGAAGCGTATGATTCGTTGTTATAGCGATGGCGCTAGGCCTTCTACCCCAGGGGTGAAAGTGACCAAACTAACAAGTTTTATTCTGAGAATTACAGGAGTCGAGAGGGAACCAGTCCCTTACGTTAGGTGAGTGTAGCAATGGAGTAGCTGACGTTAGGTGAGTGTAGCAATGGCGTAGCTGAATGACTGACAATTCTTCCCTTAGAGCAACTTGTACTTGATCATTTAGAGTATGTACACTTCCTACTACTTTTCGGACTACTTACAATATAATTAAAGCACACCACATTCCTTTTCCACAGCAATAATCACACTCTAGTGGACTTGAGGAGTGGAAGAAGTGTCACCACTATGTGTGTGTTTGCTATGTGACTAGTGGCACCATTGGAAGTTACTGTACTAGAGCATGGTTCCCAATGAAGTCAGTGCAGTACAAGGAGGCTAGGCTAAAAGAAAATCTATAGCTAGTGAATGTAGTTTTGATATAAACTACTACTGTATATAGCTTTCCCGTTTTACAGTAGAAGTTTTTTAGCTCTTGCTGAGCCCAGTCATTTTCACTTTTTTGTCCCCTCACAAGTTTTCTGCTGCTTGGGCAGCTCAGTGTGTGCCAGCTTTACACATGCACACGCACAGGCACATTAGCAGGAAACAGGGTCAAGTACGCCCACACAAATTGAGTTGAAGACATAGATATATATACATCCAAACTCATTAGTATATGGATTAACGTTCATTGGCAAGGCAAGCAAGTGCAGCACTGATGGGGCTGGACAGGCATTCCACTGGAATAGAGTAGCTATATACTAGTGAAGAAAAATTAAAGACTACTAGTGATGTGCTTGAGCACAAATGGCGAGCGAGCCTAAAACTACACTCCCCACACTGTTTGAATTGAAAATAGATAAATAAAGCAACAAAAAATAAGTCACACCTTTGTGATATTCTTTAGCTAAGTAGTAGTTGTAACGCACAATACTTTCACACAACTGAACATACCTACACAAGACTTACCTTGGTGAGTAGTCTAGTGGTCAATGAATTTTCAAGTAAATACTGTTACTAGGGCTTACAACTATGACAAATAACTTACCACCGCCTCTACCTCCAATAGAAATGGAACTCCAGTAAGTTTTTGAGTTTTAACTGCACCTGCAAAATAATTCAAAGCGGTAAACAATTCAATTTCTAGGGTGATACGGGTAATGATTGATAAATCAAAAGAATCTGTTTAATGAATTTTGGGACAGGGTCGTTAACAGAGCTAACACAAAAATACACGAGGGTCAGAGTACAAAATGACATATGTGCGTCCACACATATAAACAAACAAATATCCCCGAATTGTATTACCCCTGAGAGTATTCCCACTCGCTTCACTTGCTCGCTAATAACATATAGATGGGCTAGCTCGTTCACCATTCACTCCATCTCACATTAGCACTGTGTTTGTATGTATCTGCATGCATGTATGTGTGTACATGTGTGCATGTATTTGTATGTATATACATGTGTACATGTATGTATGTATGTGTGTGCATGTATTTGTATGTATGTGTGTGCATGTATTTGTATGTATGTATATACATGTGTGCATGTATGTATGTATGTGCATGTGTTTGTATGTATGTGTGTACATGTGTGCATGTATTTGTATGTATGTATATACATGTGTGCATGTATGTATGTATGTGCATGTATTTGTATGTATGTGTGTACATGTGTGCATGTATTTGTATGTATGTATATACATGTGTGCATATATGTATGTGTGTGCATGTATTTGTATGTATGTGTGTACATGTGTGCATGTATTTGTATGTATGTATATACATGTGTGCATGTATTTGTATGTATGTATATACATGTGTGCATGTATTTGTATGTATGTGTGTACATGTTAGTATGGTGTTTAAGCATGTGTCTGCATGTGCGTGTGTGTGTTAGCCCTGCCAAGATGGAGAAGGCCATCTCTAGAGTGAGGATTTCTCTCATGTTTGGTTTAATGGGAGTTGGTATTGTAGGTTCCGCTATAGTAGTTTTCATGGGCAGAAGAGAGCATAAGAATCGAGTGAAGTCTCTACAGAAACAAAATGATGAGCGTCGCCGACAACAAGGGAATAGATGAAGCAGTCCAGGCTATTGTGCCTTGTCACCTCCTTCTGTGTATGTGCAGATGCTCTATCATATAGCCTGTCACCTGTTACTCTATCTAAACACATGTCTCTGTATCTGAATTACATATTCTGTAAGTAGTGTATCATATATCATAGTAACTTAGTCACATGTTATATGTACGGCATACGCATCACACACATCTTTGATATAACATTATACTCTAGTCACCTGACATGATACTCTGTCACATGACAGTGTCGGTCAACTTTGAACACTTCCGTCATGATTTTAAGTTATCATTGAATTTATTTTTGTGTGCAATTTTCTCCATGATTTTGTGTCCATTTTCTACAATTGTTGTTTTTATGTTCAAGGAATCAGTTTCATGTGATGGTGGAAGTGTCTGCTGACTCTGACCAGTAGATATAATGAGCAGGACTAGGCATAGATATAATATATTGCTGTTTATTTTTCCTGCCTAAAATTCTTTGTCCAATGCTCCCAAACTTGCCCTATAATGTACCTGTAGCTAGTTCTTATTATTGCTTGCCCTATAATGTACCTGTAGCTAGTTCTTATTATTGCTTGCCCTATAATGTACCTGTAGCTAGTTCTTATTATTGCTTGCCCTATAATGTACCTATAGCTAGTTCTTATTATTGCTTGGCCTATAATGTACCTATAGCTAGTTCTTATTATTGCTTGCCCTATAATGTACCTGTAGCTAGTTCTTATTATTGCTTGCCCTATAATGTACCTGTAGCTAGTTCTTATTATTGCTTGCCCTATAATGTACCTGTAGCTAGTTCTTATTATTGCTTGCCCTAATAATTACCTGGAGCTACGTTCTTATTATTGCTTGCCCTATAATGTACTTACATCGTTCTTATTATTGCTTGCCCTATAATGTATCTGTAGCTAGTTCTTATTATTGCTTGCCCTATAATGTACCTGTAGCTAGTTCTTATTGTTGCTTGCCCTATAATGTACCTGTAGCTAGTTCTTATTATTGCTTGCCCTATAATGTACCTGTAGCTAGTTCTTTTTGTTGCTTGCCCTATAATGTACCTGTAGCTAGTTCTTATTATTGCTTGCCCTATAATGTACGTGTAGCTAGTTCTTATTGTTGCTTGCCCTATAATGTACCTGTAGCTAGTTCTTATTATTGCTTGCCCTATAATGTACCTGTAGCTAGTTCTTATTGTTGCTTGCCCTATAATGTACCTGTAGCTAGTTCTTATTATTGCTTGCCCTAATGTACCTGTAGCTAGTTCTTATTTTTGCTTGCCCTATAATGTACCTGTAGCTAGTTCTTATTATTGCTTGCCCTATAATGTACCTGTAGCTAGTTCTTATTATTGCTTGCCCTATAATGTACCTGTAGCTAGTTCTTATTATTGCTTGCCCTATAATGTACCTGTAGCTAGTTCTTATTATTGCTTGCCCTATAATGTATCTGTAGCTAGTTCTTATTATTGCTTGCCCTATAATGTACCTGTAGCTAGTTCTTATTATTGCTTGCCCTATAATGTACCTGTAGCTAGTTCTTATTATTGCTTGCCCTATAATGTATCTCTAGCTAGTTCTTATTATTGCTTGCCCTATAATGTACCTGTAGCTAGTTCTTATTATTGCTTGCCCTATAATGTATCTATAGCTAGTTCTTATTATTGCTTGCCCTATAATGTACCTGTAGCTAGTTCTTATTCTTGCTTGCCCTATAATGTACCTGTAGCTAGTTCTTATTATTGCTTGCCCTATAATGTACCTGTAGCTAGTTCTTATTATTGCTGCTCTGGCCTATATGTACCTGTAAGCTAGTTCTTATTATTTGCTTGCCGATAATGTTACCTATAGCTAGTTCTGATATGCTGCCCTCTAATGTACCTTGTAGATATTCTATTATGTGCTTGCCTAGAATGTATCTCTAGCTAGGTCTTATTATTGCTTTGCCTAGAAGTACCGTAGATGAGTTATTATTATTGTTGCCCCTATCATGTCCCGGTAGCTAGTTCTTTCTTATTGCTTGCCCTATAATGTACCTGTAGCTAGTTCTTATTAATTGCTGCCATGAATGTACCTGGAGCTATTAGTATTGCTGCCCTATATGTACTGTAGCTAGTTCTTATTCTTGGCTCTCTTGCCTATAATGTACCTGATAGCTAGTTCTTATATTGCTTTGACAATATAATGTATCTGTAGCAGTTCTATCATTGTGCCTGGCCTATAATGTACTGGAGCTGAGTTCTTATTATGCTTGCCCCTATAATGTACCTGTAGCTAGTTTTATTATTCGCTGCCCTAATGTACTTGAAGCTAGTTCTTATTAGCTTTTGCCCTAAATGACTGTAGCTAGTTCTTAGTTATTGCTTTGCCCTATATGACCTGTAGCTAGTTCTTATTATTGCTTGCCCTATAATGTACCTGTAGCTAGTTCTTATTATTGCTTGGCCTATAATGTACCTGTAGCTAGTTCTTATTATTGCTTGGCCTATAATGTACCTGTAGCTAGTTCTTATTATTGCTTGCCCTATAATGTACCTGTAGCTAGCTCTTATTATTGCTTGCCCTATAATGTACCTGTAGCTAGTTCTTATTATTGCTTGCCCTATAATGTACCTGTAGCTAGTTCTTATTATTGCTTGCCCTATAATGTACCTGTAGCTAGTTCTTATTATTGCTTGCCCTATAATGTATCTCTAGCTAGTTCTTATTATTGCTTGCCCTATAATGTACCTGTAGCTAGTTCTTATTATTGCTTGCCCTATAATGTACCTATAGCTAGTTCTTATTATTGCTTGCCCTATAATGTACCTGTAGCTAGTTCTTATTGTTGCTTGCCCTATAATGTACCT
>WLWD01004559.1_pt1 | contig 11024 bp, 8 predicted proteins | sample 6712731 | NCBI WGS metagenome assembly WLWD01 (sample SAMN12718690, study PRJNA576275) | sponge metagenome | isolation source: marine sponge | host: Mycale hentscheli | place: New Zealand: South Island, Marlborough, Capsize Point | collected 2014-11-01
ACCCGAAACGACCAAAAAGCTTCCGCCGATATCTTTACCATTGCCAAAACGATTGACTCCATTGTAATACGCAAGTACAAAATCATAGAACTTCAGACCATAATCAATGCCATCGAGCTAAAATCGCATTGATAGTGATCAAAGAATTTCTACATCTATTAAATTAGTAGATAAAAAATTCTCTCTAAATGCCTATATTAACGAAATGTATGAGTTTAGGTTACTGCGTATGCGCTAAGCGGGACTAAATCATGGATTTAGCTGGCTGCGCAAATCCAATCGTGTCTCATCCGCCACAGCGCGACGAGTTACAATGTATTAAAAAATACGGGAAACTAGGTGAGTTGTTAGCTTTACAGACAAAACCTGAAGATGATGAAACCATCCAGGTTTTCCTTGTAGGTCTTCTATTTCAATTTTGGGAAGCAGCGATTGATGACCTAAAGAAACCTAATGCTGATGCTGATCTAAGTAAAATGAGGGAGTTAAATAATTATTTTAAATTAATGGTTCCGGCGGAAATATCACTATTAGAGTCTTTCTTGTATCTCAATGACAATATTAGGGATTTGGATACAGCTCTTGCTTCACAAGAACTGGGAGAACTGTATCTATTAAGTTTAAGGCATTTCCTTTTGATGTGGGAAAAATTGTGTCTTTACGAAAATAATGACCCTATTAAAGGTGCAATTTCTAAACTATAGCCCTTCGGAAGGGCATTTTGCGTATAAATTTCTATATTCTTCTTCAATGGAATTTTTGGGCTTTGTACCTAATGGCGTCACGTGTGTTTATCGACTTGCAATAATTTAAAACCTAATTTAATTTACCATGGAGGCAACAATGATCAAGCAAATTCCAAATGACTCGGTGTGCAGCAGCAACCTATTCTTGCCGGTTCCGGATACGAACTTGAAAGAGCTCTTGTCTGAGGTTCTGGAAATGAGCCGTAGACATCCGGAAATTCTCGATAGCATTCGAAAGGATCAAGATGCAGTAGCGATAAAGAAAAAAGAGTTACGGCAAAAAGATAAAGCCTATTTTGAATCAAAATTCAAGGCCCTTCCAGAAATTTTGAGTGAAGTGGAACAAACGGAAGCTCCATCCCTTTATTTACAAGTGGGTCGTCCGCGAATGCAAGCCGAACGGGTGTTGATTTTTCTTGTCCTGCGAGGCTACTTCCATACCTTAAGCAGTTTATCATCAATTGAACGCTTACGGGATTCGGTCACAATTTTAGACTACTTGCAAAAACGTGATCTGCTTCTTCCCGGGATCACAACGATTGTTGAGAATGTAAATGCGGCGTCTAATGAAACACGAGAACAAATTCACCGTGCTCAGTGAGGGCTAATTCTCAGTGAGGGCTTGGACGATTTCAAGGAGCTGACATTCGACAGTACGTCCGTGGAAGGAAACGTAGAGTGGTCGACCGATGCGGGTATTCTGCTCAAGCTTATTGAGCGTCTGTTTAGTCTGGGTGGTAAACTTTCGAAGTATGGCGGTCCGTCACTCCGGGCATGGTGGATGGCAAGCTGGATTTCGTCTTTGCAAACGCTGCTGTTCAAGATCAATCCCATTGCCGGAAAAGCGAATAGTAAAAAGAGGATAAAGAAGTTCTATCGGAAATTTTTAAAGACAGCCTACAAAGCGCTGAGTTATCTGAAAAGGGAACTTGGAGAGATGAAAGAACGGAGCGCAAACCTCGATATGAAGCCAAGTCGTCGAGAAATGCTCGATGCCATTTTTAAGCAAATAGACGAGGATCTTGCAGATGGATATCATGTTCTTTTTTACTCGGAGAATCAGGTAATGAATGATGTCCATCTTCCTTCTGCGGAGAAGGTTTTGAGCATTTCAGATGAAGATGCAGCTTATATAAAGAAAGGTCCTCGGCCCGTGAAAATAGGATATAAACCACAACTCGGTCGAAGCGGCAATGGTTTTATCCCTGTTTGTAAGGTTCCCAAAGGGAATGCCGCCGACGCGAAAGAATTTATCCCTGTACTTGATTTAGCCATTGAGAACACCAAGGCGGCGCCTTCTTTAGTGAGCGTTGATGACGGTTATTCATCAAAGTCAAATTTAGAGGACGCAAAAGAAAGAGGGGTAGCCACTGTGAGTATAAGCGGCTCAAAAGGGGAACGGATTACGCCCGAGTCAGATTGGGATAGTCCAGCCTATCTTGAGGCTCGTCGCAATCGTTCAGCTGTTGAATCGCTCATGTTTGCACTTAAATATGTGTTTGGCCTGAAGCGTTTTCGACGACGCGGTCTTGAGGAAGTTCGCGCTGAATTGCTTGAGAAAGTCATTGCGTATAATTTTTGTCGGATGGGCTATATTCGTAAGCTCCGTCAAAAAGAAGCTGAAGCAAAACTGCGGCGAGTGGCTTAGGACGATCCCTACAAAATAGTGAAGTAAAGAAAACACCAAAGGGCTTCAACCAGGAGTGCTGTGTTCAAAAATAATTATTTTTGGGTCTTAACGACAAGTTGCTCGCAGAAAAGCTGGCGAATCGGCAACGATTATGTCAGACCCATGTTTCACCGACATTAAAATCAACAAATTGCGCCAAAATGGCACGGCAAAAATTGAGCAATTTGCCTTTCCGAATACGGTCTAACTACACAAATTCACTTGACTGGTTGCTTCGTTGGATTTACATCGCCGCCAAACACTATCTAGTAACAGCTATTGATATTTATCGTGAAGAACGGATTAATGAAAGAACAGTGAGGTCATCTTTAGGTGAAACTTATTTCTTACTGGGAAACCTGTTGTTTATACGTTCAGAGATTCTCGTACAGCGAGAAACCAGCATGGATGATGAGAGTCGCAGCAACGAATTTTTAGAGTTTCTTAAATTAGTTTCCAACTTAAGTCAAGAACACAATCCAGACCAATCAGTAAAAGACTTCATAGAAGACATTGATGTCCTAGATGTAAGACGACAAGCGACTGAAGCATTTAGAGAAGCCCTAAAACAGTTTCAGAGGGAAATTGAAGAGTATCTTAATCGTTATCGAATTCCTCAACAAGTATATTTCTCGCATGGTAATGTAATTAATCGGCGATTGCATTTCGAAATTTGGTACGTATTCAGTGATCCACGTTGCCATTTATACTACCTTCATTCTTTCTTAAATCAAGAGTACATATCGGCTAAAGTATTCTTTAGAATTCTCTCCTGGCTTTCCACCTTAGCCATCCCTGAAAAAATAATAAAAAAGACGAATTTTTCATTGATTTAATTTTCGTTGGCATTATTGTGTGTATTAATACGTGCAATTTAATTAAAAATTAAGGAATTATATCAGATATGAAAAAAAGAGAGAGATTAAAAAAGGAACTGATGAGCAACCTTGATATTATTATTGGTTCAGTTGTCATGTATCGCTCAAAATGTGGAAAGAACTGCACCTGTAACAATGGGGAGAAACATATCTGCTATTATCTCAGTTCGAAAAAAGAAGGTAGAACTAAAAATCTTTATCTTCCGCCCGGATCAATCGGCGAGGCAAAAGAAATGAATGAGAGATATAGGAAAGTTAAAGCCCTGCTGCAGGAAATCAGCCAGTGTAATTATGAAAGTCTGAAAAAAAGAAATCTTACCAAAGGGAAATAACAGTTGCCGAAAGCGCAAAGGTCAATCAGACATAATCATTCTTACGGAAAATGTCCGGAAACATGCAAACTTTCGCGACTGAGAGTAGAAAAGGAGCAGCTGAAGAAGGAAAACGAACAATTCCGTCAGATTTTTGATGCTGCCGTGGATGAATTCAATAAACTCAAGCGACGGATTGAACAGCAGAAAGGGGAATTGAATTGTGAAAAAGAGGCGAATAAAGACCTGGAGAAAAGAATTCGGCAACTGGAACGAGAATTGAGTAATGAACGTGGTAAAGCGAATAAATTCGCATCTATGCTTTTTGGTTTGAAGAGTGAGAAACTGAAATTGTCAGATATCAAAGTTGAGGATAGGAATTCTATTGTAGTTGAAGAAATCAGCGAATCAGAAATCACTAATGCCGGGGAAGACGAATCGGCTGGGGAGAAAGAAAAAAAGACTGAAGCGGAGAAGGACAATGACACGGAAAAGAGAAAATCCGGAGGTCAGGATGGCCACAAAGGAAATGGAAGGAAAATTCCTAAAGGGCTGCAGATTGTGGATAGAATTATTAGGCTGCCTGAGGGAGAAGTCATTCATGGAATTCCGGCGGAGAATTGGACGGAACAGAACGGCATGGATGAAGTATCATACACGATCAGAAAAAAAGTCGAATGGTACGTGGAACGTACTATCAGGCGTAAATATACTCCTCCTGCGAATTACGCCCCTGGCGTGCCCAAAATAATAACAGCTCCCATGCCGGCTAAACTCATTCAGCAGGGAAAATATGGGGTGGAAGTATGGATTGATATTCTTATCGATAAATATCAACAGCATATACCGATTCAGCGTCAAATTTTCGACATGCAGCAACACGAAGTCAATATGATTCCAGGAACTGTTTTCGGTGGTTTGAAAACAATATTTGGAGCCTCTTTATAAAGAACTTATTATTGAATTGCAAAATGGAATAAGATGGCACGCTGATGAAACTCGCTGGTACATGCTTTGTGACGCCATGAAAAAATTATGGTATATGTGGGGATTCAAATCTGAAGATGTTGCTATTTTCGTTCTTGACGGCACAAGAAGCGCTTCTGTTCCTGCGAAAACTCTTCTGGGGATTACCGATATAGTACAACTAAAAGAACCAGTTGAAATTCCTGAGGAGAAATTGAAAATATTGAATGTAGACAGGTATTCTGCCTACAAAATATTGGCCGGTTTGGGTTTGGTTCTTCTGGCCTATTGCTGGGCTCATGTGAGAAGAGATTTCACTGACATTAAAAAAAAATATCCCGAAGAGCACGGACTGCTCAGATGGGCAGAGGAATGGTTGTTGAAAATCGCCGAACTGTACAAAATTAATAATCAGAGAGTAAAACATCCTCCCGGAAGGGATATGTTTTTAGAACACGATTCGAGATTACGTGAAGCCATTCATGACATGGGAAAAGAAATCAACGTTGAGATTAAGGCTGGTGAAGATGAAGTTCATGAAGCCAGACTTAAAGCAATGATATCAATGAAAAATCACTGGGAGGGACTGATTATATTTGTTGGTAATCCCGAAATCCCGATGGATAATAATAAAATGGAAAACGGAATAAGACCATGTGCTCTGGGAAGAAACAATTATATTGGAAACCATTCACTTTGGGGCGGGGAATTGTCCGCCTGTATGTATTCGATCATTCAAACATGTAAACAGAATAATATCAATCCACGAACTTACTTGCAGTATTACCTTGAGAAGTGTATAGAAAAAAACGGCGATATGAGTCAGGAGGAAATAAATTCAATGTTACTAGGGAAATTAAAAAATAATATCATCGTGAAAAACGATTTGACCTTGAAAAAATTCTAATTTTTTGTTTTCTTTATATTTCCTGCAAAAAACGATTCAGTAAGAAGAAATTAGGTTTGAGGGCAAAACGTGGACCACTGAGTATGTACTTACAAATAACGACGTAATTTCCTTCACTATTCATTGGGTCGATAGTCGATATTCAGTTCAACAGCGTCGTCATCGGTTTATCAACCCTGTTTGCAACCTCTTTCGCGCGGGCAATAATTTCTTCTTCTCCCTCAATGCTGCGATCCTCCATGAGGACTTTGCCATCACAGATTACCGTATCAACCACGGAACCATTGGCGGCATAAACCAAATCGGACGCCAGATTATGCCCGGGAACCATCGTTGGCATATGAGAATCGATGAGAATCAGATCCGCCAATTTACCTTCTTTTACAGCGCCGCAATTCAATGAAAATATTGACGCAGTATTTCGTGTAGCGCAATCAAAGATGACGTCGGCTGCAGCAGTGGTCGGATCACCGGTTCTTGACTTTTCAGCAAGGGCGGTGAATTTCATCTCTTCAAACAAATCAAAATTATTGTTCGAAGCAACGCCATCGGTGCCAATGCCTATTGCAATGCCCAATTCGCGTACCTGAGTAAATGGAAATACTCCCGCTGAAAGCTTCATATTGGCGCACGGATTGGTCACAATGCCAACATCATGCCGATGCAGTATCTCCATTTCTGCATTACTGAGCCAGATTGCGTGCGCTATGCTCACATTATCCCCAAGGACGCCAATTTTTTCAAGATATTCAACCGGACGCAATCCGTGCTGCTCAAGGCAATCGACCACCTCCTTTTCCGTTTCCGACACATGCAGATGCAGATTCAGATTCTTTGATTTTGCAAACGCATACGCCCAACGGAGACTATCGGCGCTCACCGTATAAATGGCGTGGGGCCCGATGCAATACGAAATTCGTCCAGGATACGTCTTGCTCAGTTCAAATTCCTCTTCGATGGATTTTTGCTGCTGAGCCGCCTTTTCTGCGTCAAACAAATCGATCAAAACGCCGGATAACGACGCGCGCAACCCCATATCATTGACGGCTCTCGCTGATCCGGACCAATACCAATACATATCGTTAAAGAACGTTGTACCGCACCGTATCATTTCCAGACACGCCAATTTCGTACCCCAGTACACATCTTCTTCCGTCATCGTCGTTTCGATGGGCCATATTGTATCATTGAGCCAATCGAAAAGCGGCATATCATCGCCAACGCCCCTCAGCAATGTCATTGCCGCATGCGTGTGCCCATTCATTAAGCCGGGCAGTAAAATTTTTCCGCCCGCATCAACGACGTCTGCATCGCGATCAATATTGGAGGCGATTTCATCAATTAAATTTTTCTTGATATATAAATCCGTGTTTTGACCATTTAATATGGCGTTTTTTATAAGTAGGCTCATGAGAAATCTAATATTTATGATGTTTATTATTGATGCTTTAGGAACGGCGATCAGGGACCATTCACCAATGGCAGTCCTTAGATAAAACTCTAATCGCGAATTGACGATTGCCAATTGCTAATGACTAAAATCCGTGAAAAACATTTCGCATGATTTCTGGAGCAACAAAATCTGTGAGAAAATCCAGCTAGCGTACCACACATACGCCAAGCGCTTGATTTGTGGAACAAATCTTTGGAGTGCGTGCGGCCTGACGCCGCTTTGAAACTTCGCTGAGCGAAAATAGCGGGGTACCTTCAAGCAAAACTTTGCATGATCAAGTAATGGAACAACAGCAGTCCAGGCGCTCCTCCACTCCGTGGGAATCCAAAGCGGCATCGGGCTGCACGCACTCCAAAGCCTTCGGCAAGTCTTACCCCCCCTTTTCTCATCAACGTCATTATGAGCTGTCAAATCATGATTTTAAGTCGATACATTTTGGTACTGGCTCCTATCGAAATTAAGGTATTTTGTTTGGTGTCAGGTGTCAGGTTTCGGGTGTCAGCACGACAGAGGAGCGCCGTGGCTACATCATTCACCATTGAATTCGAATCCGCCCAGATACTTTCTTGACAAAGAACAGTGAATTCCTGATTACCGACACCTGAACACTGACGCCTGTCCCCCCCCTCAAAATTCAATGCTAATCATCTGACAAATTTTTGATGATAAGATTGAGAAAATTTTCCAACATTCCCAAATTCTGCTTACGCTTTCTTTCAATTTGATTCAACGTAAGTGGTGTATCAACGATTCCATTGGCAAAATTATCCACCATACATATCGACGCATAGCTTAGATCACGTTCTTTTGCCAGTATGGCTTCATTCGCCATAGTCATACCCACGACATCGCCAATTTGTTTGATGAAATTGATTTCGGCCGGAGTTTCAAGAATCGGCCCCCTGACCTGAAAATAAACCCCTTTGGAGATCACCTTGATTTTATGATGTTTCGCAATCTGCTCGATTAACGCTATAAGCTGTAGATCCAGACCGGGAATGGTAAACTTCATTTCGTTGTCAAAAAAAGTGGGGACATTAAACAGATTAAAATAATCATGGGGCAGGAGCAGACTGCCGGGTGGAATCGACTTTTTGAGCGAACCCGTAGAATTAATCGCAATAATTTTCGATGCCTTTAGGTCTTTGACGGCTTGAATGTTTGCATGATAATTAATGCGATGCGGAGGGGTATCTGCTTTCTCGCCATGCCGTTGAATAAAAACATATCCTCTTCCCTGATACGTTAACGCATCACCGTAGTCCGTGTTGACAACCTTTTTTTCTAAATCCGAAAATAGACTTGAATCCAAAAAACTTGTTCCTGCAATGATCGCAATCATAGCGATATCCTTTCATTCCATTATCAATAAACCTGCCTCAACCACATTCCGTGCATATCGAACGCGATCAATTCCCGCTCACGAGCGGGCTCGAAAAAACCGTTGCTTCCAGTATAATGTCAAAGCAACGATTTGCAACTGTTTTTGAGCCTGCATTGTCCATAACGACGTTGAAAAAAAAGATAGCAGTCTGTCGGACTTGCCGAAGGCTTTGCGTGCGGCCTGACGCCGCTTTAAAACGGAAGTTTGAAGGATTTTTACCTATTTTGAGGCTAATTGCCGTTTTTTGCCTCTAGTTGTAGGCAAGAATATTTGCGGTCAAGTTGATATATGCTATCATAAAAATTATGACGATTAAGCTCAAAATGTAATTGTAGGGTAAAAAATTGGAGATAATTTCAATTTTTGAGCGTGAGGTGCCTCTATTTTTTCAAACTTCCGTTAAAATTTCGCGGAACGAAAAGGGAGAAGTATCTTCAAACAAAGCGATACATAGCCAAATAAAGGAGAAACTGCAAGTCCGGACGCTCTCCCACTCCGTGGGAATCCAAAGCGGCGTCAAGCCGCACGCTCCAAAACCTTCGGCAAATTTTAACCCGGTTTTCTCATCAACATCGACTTGAGCAATGCGGTTTAAGATCATGACAATATAATCTGGTTATCCTGAAAAATCCGAGTTGTTTCTCAGGAAGCACAGTCAGACAGATATTCCTGAACACGACTCGACTGAGCTCGTCGAAGGCTGACACCCGAAACCTATCATATAAGAGAAAACTAACCCCGACTCTTTATGATAACGACAATGATGAACGCGACCGAAATAACAAGCATCGCCAAAATCAATTTTGACGTTTTAGTATCTTATCAATAATATTCGTGTATTTTTTGGCAAGAGTTTAATAATTCAGAGCTGGAATCAATATGGTTTCTTTAAGTTTTTGAGCGGTTATAACCAGTTCTTTTCCCAACTTTGTCAAGTAGTATTTGTATGTTTTACCTGCCCTTTTTATAAGACCAAACACATTAAGTCTTTTAATAAGCCTTGATATTTTGCTGGTATTAAACGCGGGTAATCTGGCCCTTATATCTTTGTTTTTAAATCCTGTGATGTTGTATTCCCCCCGCAGAACAGTAAGTAATAAGGACAGGTCTTCATGATAAAATAAATTGAACCCTTTGTAATTCCTGTTGCTCTGTTTTTTAGCTTGTGTGATTTTGTCGAGTCTTTTACGTCCGACTGTTTTGTTGTCAAAGGCAGAAATAAATTCCAAATATTGTTTATTGGAAGCCCTGAACAATAAACCTAACACTGAAAGGCTGTAAATGTTTTTTTTCAAAGGGGCATAGCACATGGATTTGCTGCCGTCGCGGTGTTCAACCTCACGGTAGTGTTTAAAAAAACTGATATCATTAGTTGTGGTTTCAAGACGGAGCAATTTGGAGAATTTGTCATATATTTTAATTGAGCTTTTACCCATTGTATGTTTAATACGGCTCCCTTCGATACGGATATTATAATTGTTGCCTATTTCGCCCTGGCATCTGGGATCTATTTTGTGTCCGAGAAAAGTGGCAATGTTATCCGGTTTTACCGTATTATAGCAGTCGCAGTCAGTTCTGAATATATCGATTGTCGGTCTTCCTGGTTTTTAAAAACAATATCTGTAGCATATTCAGTCTGCATTATGCTCCAATGGCATACCTGATTGAATGATGCATGCACCGGACAATATGTTTTGGCTAGTTCATCAAGTCTTTTGTGTATTTTTTGAATGTCCATATTCTCGCAGACAGTTTGCGCCTTGTCAAAATCTTCGATGTAATCAAATGCGTTGTCTATCATAGAATACTTTATGCCTTGTTTGTCCAGTTCGTTGGCTAATATATTGTGCCCGTTAATATATATCTGTAATTTAAACGGGCGCTAGGTAGGAACTCTGACATAGCCGTAACCAAGATAAGGGTCAATGAAATAGAAGTAATAGTGCAAACATTTACCTTTACCTTGCGTACCTTTGAGGAATGTTTTGCCCGACTCTTTGTCATGCCATGGTTTATAACTGCTACAGGCTTCCATGGCTGAAATAATATGGACCAAGCCTGTATAAATCCCTTTTTTATCCAAAACTTTTTTAACTAAATCTTCTTTGCGGATATGTGATTTCGCCACAAATTCTATTTCAATATTATTGTCTTTTGCTATCTGTTGAGCATTGGCTCGCAATTGATTCTTAAACGGTTCCGCAAATTTGGGATAGTCAAAAATACGTTCTCCTTGACCACAAAGGTAGGATGTCATCCCTTGGGCATAACATATTTGAGGAAGTGTCCCCGTTATTATCAATCTATCGAAACAGCTAAGAACACCACTAATTCTTTCTTTGTACGTTGATGTGAGTAATTCCATTTTATTTACGTTTATTTTGAGATGTTTTACAGGATAGTTTACACTTTTGAGTATGCTGTAATAGATAACGCAAAAAAAATAATATCAATCACTCCCACGGGACCAACAAGAAATGTCGAATTTTGAAGTTTTTTCCTTCGTTTATTCATAATTCCTTGTTCGACATTCGATATTCAGGAATATTCTGGGGGGAAGCGTAAACTAACTAGAGCCCATTCGAAAAGGGGATTTTGAGTATGAAATTTCTATATTCTTCATGGAATTGGACTTGAATAAATTGCGCAACGTGTTATCTTGCAATAATTTAAAATCTAATTTAATTTGCCATGGAGGCAACAATGATCA
>WLWD01002499.1_pt1 | contig 11021 bp, 6 predicted proteins | sample 6712731 | NCBI WGS metagenome assembly WLWD01 (sample SAMN12718690, study PRJNA576275) | sponge metagenome | isolation source: marine sponge | host: Mycale hentscheli | place: New Zealand: South Island, Marlborough, Capsize Point | collected 2014-11-01
ATATAATCTTTGTTATTGACCTGTTTGAAAAAATATAAACGAATATATAATTGTATCTTTAGATAAAAAATAATATTATAAACTCGAGAGAAGCCAGCAATTATTATGATTCCTTAGATGTATTCTCTCTCTTTCACAGGCTTTTTTTTAAACAATACAGGACTAAAATTATTTGGTTGCCAGCAGGAATGAACCCAGGACCGCTTGCTTAACGCACAAACACTCTGCCACACTGTAAAAATGGAAGTGTGCGTAGCACACTAAAAACTCAGCACACCTTAGGTGTGCATAACATAAAGTGTGTCTAGCACACTTTTTTATGATACCGAGTGTGTTAAGCACTCCTTTGTTTTGGTGTGTTGAATACCAAGTGTGTTTTGCACACCTCAACTGACTTTGTTTTTTAACTCAGTAAGCATATTAGGATTCACTATTATATAGTTGGCTCATTAGCAGAAAGCTCGACTTCACTTGAACAGATCCTATCAGTGACTGCAAGGTTAGAAATATATTTGGCTTCTTCATATCCTCAAAATTATATTAATCATTTATAGAACAAGTGTCAAGGTCATACAATCTAAACAGTGTTATAAGAACATTTGGAATAATTATATATGCATAACATATATATATAATAATTATAATAACTGCACATACTAAGGTCTTTCCATTAGCTTCTGCACATTTTAATTATATTCATAGTTACCCACATGAAATCTAGCAAAGTCATTGCTACATAAGAAGATGCTATTTTCCTTTCAAGTATCACTGGTAACTGGTCAGATAAATAAAGAATAGAAGCCAGAAATCAGATAAATAAAGAATAGAAGCCAGAAATCAGATAAATAAAGAATAGAAGCCAGAAATCAGATAAATAAAGAATAGAAGCCAGAAGGTCAATCAAAATCTTCAGAACATTCTTCTGGATTTTGGGTCATATCGTATCATTGTGTTAATAATAATGTTGTTGAAAAAAATTTAAAAAAATATCGTAATGGTGTGCTCAAATCAGAATAGTGCACAACACACCTAAAACAGTGTGTTATCCACACATATTTTAGTGTATTGAGCACACCAGATTTGGTGTGCTGTGCACTCCAAAAATAGTGTGCGTATTGAGACTTTATCAGCACACCTCATTTGGTGTGCTATGCACACTTCCTTTTTTACAGTGCACTATCTACTACAACCAGCAGGCAAACAAACACTCTAATTCTGTATTTTATACTGTTAAGGGGTACTGCTATGCTACAGTCTCACTCTCAATAGATGATTTCTTTCTCAGCCTTCTTTTACTCATTAGATGTCATCTCTCTCTGCACTATTGCGTTAAGAAGCGGTCCTGGGTTCAATTCACTTCACGGTGACGACTAAATATTTTTAATTCTGTATTGTTTAAAAAAGCCTGTGAAAGGGAGGGAATACATCTAATGAGTAAAAGAAGGCTGAGAAAGAAATTATGAAGTGCTAAATTATGACACCTATAATTATTAATACACACAAATAATACACCAGCTATCCACTTGCATAAATATACATTCTTTTACAAACTGTATATTGATCCTATACCTTTAGAAAGCAGAATAACAAAGATAAGTACGTGAAATACTCTCGGTAATTCATCCATCAAAACTTCGAAGTCTAGAACGAAGTGGAGAAATTGAACTGAAGGGGCGGAAAGGAAGCACCGCTGCTTATGTAAATAATATTGAGCTAGCGGAAATTGTCTCAATGTGTCTATTACAGCCATCCCAGCCCAACGCTCCACCCTCCTTCTTATTTTTCCTTTTATCGATTTTACTAGCAAGATTGAGAAGTGATGTCCGAGGTGTAGGTCCGCAAGTTACGGAGACGCCGTATTGTGCTACCTGTGAGTGGGAGAACATTTGACAATGAGTGAAAATGAGTAAAAGAGTGAGATTTTGAGCAATTTTGTAACTAGATATTTTAGTGTTATCTATGTTTCCTACTAAAACATACTTGACAATCGGTAGCTACCAGTTAAAAAAGGAAACAAAAAGTCAGATTACTCTGTTGTGATGTTCTGCTATTTAATTTTTACTGCTATGAGCTTTGTTGTGTATTCAATTGTAGATTTCTTTGCTAGTTAGCTTGTACTTGTGACATGGCTCTGGGTTTGCTAATATTATTATGCTAGACAGTGTTCATTCCAGTTTTAAGTTCAGTTGAAAAAGGCTGTTTTATTTGTTTCTGATCATGCTGATTGCTCTGAGAGAGTGTGATATGATGAGAATACCTGAGAAATCTTTGACAGTGTTGGAAAGCAAAGCATGCCATCAATAAGGATATTTCCATCGAAGGATCTTAGTTAATAATTGACAAATGCCTGTATGCAGCCTGATTCTACAGCTAAACTGCATAGAAAGATCTCATGCAGTTGATAAAGGCCCACAATTTGATTTTCTATTATATTAATGTAACAATAAAATGAACAGGCTAAGCCAGTCCAGATTAATCACTTGGCCACTGTCCCACAATGGAATTTCTATTATTTGTCCCGGAAGTTGATGAACTTCATATCTGTTTATTATTATGCATGATCAGCAAAGACATTCTTCAATAATCCAACAATAGTTGTTGGTGGTGTATATCTCCAGTGCTTCCATTTAAAAAAAAAAAAATGGTTCAAAAGTTTACAAATAATTAGAGTGTTCTTATCCTTCTATTATTGTTTTTTTTCCATGAAATATATCCATTCATTCGGAAGTAAAGTTTGCTACCACACAAGTTTCAATCAGTTGTTTGCAATCACTACCTATTGTCACTGGTTATTAGATTGCATTATTATGTGGGTTTTTACACTATTTATCATGAAGTTCAGCTTGAACAGGAACTACTAATAACACTCACTTGGGTAAATAGATTTTTTTGAACTATCAAAATGTCATTACTATTTTGTAATTGATGTGGTTTTGGGTGTGGTCTGTGAGTGTGGCTTAGTATCCTTATACTACGATTTAAAAGTTGAATACTCTGGGATTGTGTTGGCAACAACTCTAGGAATACTGGCCTTATGTTTAGAGATACCCAGGTACTGCTAGAAAATCCTAGTGCAGATCCGATACTTTGATGGAGTCATTAACGACACATTCTGACCAATAACTATGTGTTTCACATATCTTAGCTTTCTTATGGGTGTCAATATGTATACACTAAAGTTAGATATTCATCTTTATAAAACGTTTTATATTCTCATTACTCTTATGTTCTGTTACTCTCTTCTTCCTCAGTCTTTTCCTCTCCCTTCCCTGTGTATCAAGTACCGGTTCTTTCTGTTCTTTAAAATTAATTTCAAGTAATTCTCATCATATCTGTGTGTGCATGGGTTCACCCCATCAGACCTGCACACAGAACTTGTTCATACCTATTCACCTAACTCTAGTCTGGTGCCCCACCTCTCTTTGTTATCTCAGTTTGGTTTTACCATACATACAATTCAAAGTCAGTGTCTTTACTGTAAATTTTCAGTCGCACTAGAATGCCCACAAAGCTGAGATATTTTGCATTTACATTAAAAAAAATTGCTCTATTAAGTCTTAAAGTATCTATGTGACTCCTAAGAACACTTTGTTCTTAACTTAACAAGCTGGCATATAGTGACAAATATCTATGGCATGTCATTCTCATCATATCTGTGTGTGTGTGGGTTCACCCCGCCAGACCTGCACAAAGAACTTGTTCATACCTATTCACCTAACTCTAGTCTGGTGCCTCACCTCTCTTTGTCATCTCAATTTGCAGGTATTGATTTGCCTTGCCGTTTAACTTGACAGAGTACAACTTCATCATTTGCTTATTGACAAAGGCACTGCTGATGAGTTGAATCACCAGTCATGGAAGTCAAAATGACATTCATATTCTTGTAGCCATCTTGATCAGACAGGAGTCAAAGCAGAGTAGGGAGAGAGGATAGTAGAACTCCCACCCAAGAAGATATAATTGCGAACTCAGAGAATACAGCATTTATGGGGATAATTGAGAGTTGTGGTTTTAAATAATATCATATATTATTATCTTTCTGTAGCTGTTGATCAATTAGTGTCAAGTGTAGCTATGTACTTGACTAGTATAACTTAACAAAGATTTTGCTGAATGAAACAACGGTAAACGTGATTGAGGTCACCTCTCAGGAAGCAGCAGAAGAAGTTACCTTATTTTAAACTATCCCCATACCCACTTGTTGTCTTGCTGTTTACATTTTGACGAAAACAGCCACCTCTTGATTCCTGAGGAAGATTTAAGCAAGATGTCACAGAGTTAGGTTAAGTCATTATTATATATATATATATAATATATATATATTGGCTGATACATAGCATTATATAGAGCTAAAATAATTACAATTAAGCTGTCAATAATTACTCTCTTGACCTGATGTTTTGACTTTTTGCTTGAGTCTTCCTTGTGGTAAAAAAAGAAGAAATATCAACCACATTGATCACCCAAAGAAGATTTGGGTGAGAAGTAGAATTTTAGACCAAAAACTGAATCAACAAAAAATTCCCCCAAAAAGGTGACCATTTTTAAGTATTATAATTAAGCATTTATTTTCATATGGCCATTTTGACATACTTGCAAATACTGAAAGCAAAATAATAAGGACCATCATTGGTTTATGTGACTTAATTTAAAATGAAATAAAAAAAATTAATTTTTAAAACAATTCTAATTGACTTTGTTGACATATTGAGAAAATAAAGTGCTAGTAGTTCAATATTTGTTACGCTGAATTTTGGAACACACCACAAAATTTATGAATCATTCATATTTCTTTGTACAATTCCATAGGCAGAATTTTTCACTATATTCTTGTACTTGATCAATTTCATCAGGTGGCTTCATAAAAATATTCTCCCTAATGTTTGTTTTTCTGTAAGTATAGAATACAAAAATAAAACATTCATACTGTCAGATTGTGTTAGTATTTCATGTCACTTCTAGCTGCCTAATTTTAGGGGCTATAGTTACTCTAATATTGAAACACTAATATTTTTCTTAGGAACCTGAACAGTAATGATTGTGCTCCAGCATGGCTGACATGATGAGAACAAGCAGTAGGCTTATTCCCTATTTTTTACTGCTATGCTACAGTCTCACTCTCAACACAGACTAAAAAAACTTCTCTTTATTCAAAGATTATTTTTTTCGTTGAATTTTTTTTTACTCCTCTAAAAATTTCAGTGTCATGTGAGTTGTAGGCTGAATTCAACACTGTGGCCTGCCATGCTCGGCTCAAAGTGAGATTAGTCCAGCTTAAGTTATGCACTTGACTAGGAACTTAACTAAGATTATAATGATTGCACCAACTTGTAAGGGTGAAAGGGAAGCACCTCTGGCAGCTTACGTAGATAACGAGCTAGTGAAATTTTGCTCAATTTAACCGTTTCAGCCCTTGAAGCCCAACACCCACACCTTCCACCTATCATCCTGTTCTGATAAGTGATTGTCCTGACACTTGTCAGTGTATGTCCCAGGCTACCGAGACACCAACATAATATTGCCCTACCTATGATGAGTGAGAGAATATTAGAAAATGAGTATAAAGAGTGTATCTGTTTAATCGTTGAGTTTGAATGTTCTTTTAAAATCTTCCATATTCCACCTTTATAATATAATTGTCCAAGTAAACTAAAAATTGTAACAAAAATTAATAACCTAACCATACTTTATCTGAAAAAGAAAGTATGTGGGCAATGTAAACCATTACAATATACTAACCTTTACTTTTAAGTCCTAGTTTCATGTAAGAGAGTTTATAATAATATACAAAAACAACAAACAATAATCTTTCCTGAGGGAATAGAATTTTTAAGTTAGTGCACTGTTCATACATTGTAGGTTAGATAGACAAAAAGTTATGCACAACATCTATATCTTAGCGAAGTTGGTTTTACTTTCTTTATAGAGAAGTTGGTTTTAATTCCTTTGTCATGTAGTTCTTAATTAGGTTACCCGGGTTTTTTTCAAATTTAATTTAAAAAGCAATTTACAAATATAGCTGTGTTCAAGATTAGGTAGATTATGAGTTTTGTAGATTTTTTTGAGTTGCTTTAAAATATGTACAGTCATGTGAATGTTATTAGTTAGCTGGCAATTATAGTGGGAAATATCTATGGCAAAGAGAACATTAACTGTTTTGGTATTAGTCAATTCCCATCCTTTGGTAGCAAAAAAAAACATATAACACTTTGTGGATGTTTTTTTGAGATAACATTTTATTCAACCTTTTCCCAAACTTAATCTGAACTGATGATGCATGTAAACAGCAGAAGGTGCCTATATACAATTATATAATTATTTGTGATGATACTATTGTGTATTTACCCAGAATACTCAATACAATAATAATAAATTCTTTTGGGAATTTTTAAAGTTGAATCCGATAAACACAGTGTTTTGTGGAAAGGTTAATTATTAATGAACCTTTAATGTTTAGCCAGCATGTGACTCTTCCTACAAATTCAAAGCCTCACATGAACTCTATTAAAGCCCATTGAATGATACTCCTGCTGTTGTGATTTAGCAATTGTGCACATATAGTGCATAAGTGGTGCCATTAATTAAATGTAGTTTTAACTGGATGGTGGTCATTAATATCATCAAAACAATAATAATAAATTTATGTTTGTAACTGGCTGCTGTTATTTACAATCAGGAAGGTCAATTAATAGATATCCCACCTTCATTAGATTCTGAATGTGTTGTACCTAAAATATCTGATTTACTAGTGAGGGTATATCATGTGAAAGATGTCCTTTAGTCATACCAAGTATGTCATAATTCTCTACATACCAGTAGCTACAACACTATATTTTTTTGTCAGTAATGTAGTTGCAGAGCATCCATTTGCAATGTATTTTTTAACGTTTTTATCTAAAAAAAAGAAAAAGAAGAGAGAACGAGAGAGAAGAATGGAGTAGTAAGCAAGCTTAATGATTCTGGAGGGAATGAATAACGAGTAATGTTTGATACAATTGAATGTGGGTGTGGTTAGAAAGAATGAAAAACTGTTAGCTGTTGGCTGAATTTGGGGTAGGGAAGGAAAAAATAAAGAGTAATAGAGATGATGGCATTATTAATGGGATCTATATTGTAGCATAACAATACACATATCCACAGACTTCTAAGTTGATGCACTATTTTATAGTAATCAACTTGTGATCTGTACTAGATTATTATAGGGATAAGACTGCACAAGCTAAACCTATATCATCGATTTGCTTGATTGTTTCACTCATCTTGACATTATTCAAATGCTATGAATTTATTGGCGAGCGAGCGTAGCGAGCGAGACACTTACAGGGGTAAAAATGAAAAAATCGGGGATGTTTGTTGGCGAGCGAGCGTAGCGAGCGAGACAGTATTAGGGGTGGATAATGCAAAATCGGGTATATGTTATATATATGTATGTATGTATGGATGGTACGTATGCTCTTTAAACGCGCGCGCGGGGAACGTTTTTCTCCTAAAAACACGGCTATTTAGGCTTGACTCCAGTTTATTCTGAAACTACAGCATTAAGAAAACCTTACTTTATACTTAAGCTCCAAAGTATGAGAAAATTCCTGCTAAAACGCTTGTTTTCAAGACACAAAAAGTTGATTCGACTGGTTACTATGGCATTGAAGACCCTTTTCCAGACTTAATTTCAAAACTTCGCCGTTTTATGGGGGGGATACGGAGTGCCGGTTGTTGGTTGTCAAGAGCCGTTGGTAGTCAGAATGCCGTAGTATTAATGCTATGGAAGCTACTACTTCTCGAGGGAAGCTGAGATAAGTACTCAATTCCATATTTGTTAGCTAAATATGCAAAATTAACTCTGGCCTTTCTTTTTTGTAGCTAAGAGCTAGTCAACAGTGACTGGTAAATTCAAATAGTCAGATTGGCTAAAGTTTGGTACTACAAAAGTTACCACTGCTCAAGAAAATGAGGTAAGAAAGTAATTTTGTATTTGTGTGCTAGAATTGATTGTCTTTTGTTTTTGTAGGTGAGAGCTTGTCAAGAATTCAAGGTAATTCAGATGGTCAAAGTAACTTCAATTTGATACTACAGAAGTTATCAATACTCAAGAATGATGTAAGTAGTAATTCCATATTTGTTGGCTAAAATTACAAATAATAACACTGGTTTATTTTTATCGTAGCTGAGAGCTTGTTCAAGAGTTACTGGGGATTGAGATTATCAGAATGGTTGATGTTTGATACTACAAAAGTTACCATTAATCAGGTAAGAGAGTGATTTTGTATTTGTTTGCTGAAATCAAATGTCATAACTGCTATTATAGTGTTTGCATGAAGTAAGCTAAAACATAGTAACATTTTATGTTACCTAACTATCAGGCTCGCTCGCCATTTGTGCTCAAGCACACCACTAGTATGTATATATGTATGTGGGATGGTACGTATGCCCCTTAAACGCGCGCGCCGGAAACGTTTTTCTCCAAAAAACACGGCTTTTTAGGCTTGACACCAGTTTATTCTGAAACTACAGGATTAAGCAAGCCTTACTTCATACTTAAGCTCCAAATTGTGAGAAAATTCCTGCGAAAATGCTTGATTTTCAAGAAACAAAAAGTTGATTCGACCGGTTACTATGGCATTGAAGACCCTTTTCCAGACTTCATTTCAAAACTTCGCCGTTTCATGGGGGGGATACGGAGTGCCGGTTGTTGGTTGTCAAGAGCTGTTGGTAGTCAGAATGCCGTAGTATTAATGCTAAGGAAGCTACTACTTCTCGAGGGAAGCTGAGGTAAGTACGTAATTCCATATTTGTTAGCTAAATATGCAAAATTAACTCTGGCCTTTCTTTTTTGTAGCTAAGAGCTTGTCAACAGTGACTGGTAAAGTCAAATAGTCAGATTGGCTCAAATTTGGTACTACAAAAGTTACCACTGCTCAAGAAAATGAGGTAAGAAAATAATTTTGTATTTGTGTGCTAAAATTGATTGTTTTTGTTTTTGTAGGTGAGAGCTTGTTGTCAAGAATTCAAGGTAATTCAGATGGTCAAAGTAACTTCAATCAGAAGTTATCAATACTCAAGAATGATGTAAGTAGTAATTCCATATTTGTTGGCTAAAATTACAAATAATAACACCGGTTTATCGTAGCTGAGAGCTTGTTCAAGAGTTACTGGTGATTGAGATTATCAGAATGGTTGATGTTTGATACTACAAAAGTTACCATTAACCGATTACTGGCCAAATACGCAATTTTGCGTACCTCCGTATTTTGTCCCCGAAAGGCCAAATACGCAATTCTGCGTACAAGAAAGGGGGTAATAACTATCTGCCTACAGCTGCATACCTGAATCTACCAGTTATCTATCATTACATCTCAGGTTTGTAATGTAGTATAGCTATCTGTACAGCATATCTACAAGTGTGGTTACAATATAAAATTTATCAGATAAACCTTGCTACAAAACACTTCAAGTTTATCAAATATTCTCATATAAAATTTTATAACAAGAAATATAATTCATGATTATTTGATACTTTGAGTTATGCTGCAATGATAGCTTAAGTCTTCTGGAGAAGTTTATTGATTCTACTGTGGATTCAGGACTCCAAAGATGCAGGAAACACAAGAGTATCTCCAATTTCCAAGCTGATCCATAACTTTGGAATATTAGTAGTATTGTAAAGTTCATAATATACCTGGAATATATAAAAAGAACACAAGAATGTCACAGAGTGACTTAAATGATTAAAGTCGATATCATTGGCTAGATCTGGATGTTTTCATTCTTACTAATTATAAATCTGAAAATGGCGTGTGTTTTGTTTCCTAACAATTCACCTTTATAAGTTGCTGTTAGTGTCCATTCTTGCGTCATTCATAACCATTACTCAAATCTCTGAACTTGTCTTCTATTGTAAGCTCATAACTAGCGTAGTGAAACTAAGCAACGCGAAGTGGCACCCCAAGGACGCTACGAGATACAAAAAAATTTCGTAGCCTTAGGCGTCCTCCCATCCACTGTCGAAAACTAGAGCGCGCTGGACTTTCAATCCATTGAGCAATAGCAAGAGCAAGCTTTTACCAGCGGCTGATCAATAGAAACTTTATGTCCAGGACCGATTGTTTCTCCGCTACAAAGTCAGAAAGTTGCTTCTCCAGTAAGGGTTACTTCCGGCGGAAAAAAATACGGCGGCTCGCGGCACCGCGGTTAAGTAATAATTCGGCCGTTAATCGGTTAATCAGGTAAGAGAGAGATTTTGTATTTGTTTGCTGAAATAAAAGGTCATAACTGCTTATAGTGTTTGCATGAACTAAGCTAAAACATAGTGACAATACTTAGTTTTATGTTACCTAACATCAGGCTCGCTCGCCATTTGTGCTCAAGCACACCACTAGTTTATTTGTGTATACGTTTGGACGTACGTATGTCATTTTGTACTTTGACCCTCGCGTTATTGTGTTAGTTACGTGGTCGACCCCTTCCCAAATTGCGCTACACAGAAATCCCCTCTGGTTTATCGATCAGTACCGTATCACCTAAAATTGAATTGTTGTTTACCGTTTTGAAAATTCTTTTGGCGTTGCAGTTAAAACTTTGAAAACTTAAGGGCGTTTCCATTTCTAATTTGAGTTAGTGGCGGTTGGTTAAGTCAATGCGGCTCTTTGTCATGGTTATGCCGTGCGGCAACCAGTAATTACTTAAATACATTGTCCCCCTAGACTACCACGAAGGTAAGTCTGTGTAGGTGCATGTTCAGTTGTGTAAAAGCATTGTGTGTTACAACCACTACTTAGCTAAAGAATGTCACAAAGAAACTTTTAAATAACGTGTATTGTTTTGTTGTTGTTTTTTTCCTTCAATTCAAGCAGTTGCAGAGAGTTGTTACTATGGCACTGAAATCCCTTTACCGTGTATGCGAAATTTAAAACCTGGACCTTATTTTCAGTAGCTTCAGTGTTAGAAGTCAAAATCATTCATATAACAATAGTATAGTCTTTAGGCTCGCTCGCCATTTGTGCTCAAGCACATCACTAGTATAT
>WLWD01002877.1_pt1 | contig 10992 bp, 7 predicted proteins | sample 6712731 | NCBI WGS metagenome assembly WLWD01 (sample SAMN12718690, study PRJNA576275) | sponge metagenome | isolation source: marine sponge | host: Mycale hentscheli | place: New Zealand: South Island, Marlborough, Capsize Point | collected 2014-11-01
AGGTTATGCCCTTTGGTCTAACTAATGCACCTGGTACCTTTCAGTTGCTAATGCAGCAGGTTCTAAGAGGCTTGGATCACTATTCTCTTCCATATATAGATGATATTGTCATATACTCTTCAGGTTTTGAAGAACACATTCATCATGTAGCTTCAGTCTTGTTGAGACTTTCTTCAGCAAATCTTACAGTAAAGAAGAGCAAATGTTCATGGTGTTTCTCAACTTTTGATTTCTTGGGTTTTCATGTAGGAGAAGGCATGATCTCAATCCCTCAAGCTAGAATTACCCAATTTTCTCAGTATAAAATTCCTACAACAAGAACTTCACTTAAGTCTTTCTTAGGTCTAGTAACATTTTATTCTAAGTTTGTTCCTCAACTGGCAAACCTCACAACCATTCTAAATTCTCATATGCCAAAAGATAATCATACTAAGATCACAATCACAGAAGAATATCAATCTGCTTTTGATAAGGTCATATCTGGTATAGTAAATCATGCTGCTCTCATCATCCCTAACATTACTGATTCTTTTAGCATTTTCACTGATGCCTCTACATCAGGCATAGGTGGTACATTGTGTATATACAAAGATTCATCTTGGCAACCCTGCAGCTTTTACAGTAGACAACTGCTTCCAAGGGAGAAGAATTATTCAATCCTAGATTTAGAAGCCTTAGCAGTACTTGCCACAGTTCATCATTATCATTATTATTTGTCTGGCACTTATTTCAAGATCTTTACTGATCATAAACCATTGGTACATATTTTTGGTGGCAATCCCCCAAGTGCTAGACTGATTAGATGGAAGATCAAATTGGCTGAGTACAGCTTTGACATTGTTCACATTTCTGGTCATGCTAACAATGTTGCTGATGCAATGTCTAGGCAGTCCTGGACTACTACTGAAATGGATGAAGACCTCAATCTGGAAGAAGGGGGAGATGTGGTGGAGTACCCCCACATAACAGCACCACAGCACTGAACACTTATTTCCTAATAATCGTTACTTATCAGAACATCTGAACTCATTAATACTATTCCATTAATAAATGTTCTATTCGGTAGCACTATTCCATTAATGTATGTTCTGAACCCATTAGCACAGCACACACTTATTTGTCATCCCACTTGTGCAGGACCCTGTTCTATAAAAGGAACACTCTTGCATCTGTTCTTTTGTCTTGTTTTCTCTCATGCTGAAGAATTGTCCGAATTACATTTAACTTCTTAATCAATTTAGCCATTGTACGGGAGGTTCTGTGTAAAGCTTTAATCAGCTTAGGATACTTAAGCATTTGAACAGCAAGAACTGGTGGCAGCCTTCTCAACCTAGAGTTGCATTTTACCACATTTGTCTACTGCTTTGTCTACTATTAAGATGCTCACGATTTATATGAGACATTATTTCCCAGCTTTTATGCGCTAAGTTGCTGTAAAGCGTACTAAAATGGTCTCTTGGAAGTCGGTGACAAAAACTTCTCCACTTGTCGAGAAATATGTCCCCGGCTACACCCTTTTATACGCGACCTTCTCGTGTAAGTGTCCAATCTAAATGAGATTTTGTTTTGTGCCAGTGAGACCTTAACTATCAATGCTTCTCTAGAGATCCAGCCTAATAAATTCAATGTTATTGTATTGATCTGGTCTAAGATTAGCTGGTCAAAGGACAAAAACAATGAGCTTGTTGTATTTTGTTGTTTTATCAGTCTATACTCCTAAGGAGTGGATGAAATGATATTATTGAGTCACACCACCTTCACAATCCGAACAGCTATACATGTATGTTGCTGTAATTGCATATACAAACATGTATATATATAGTACACTTTTACAAGTCAGAGTGTGATATGGCGAAATATTTCACGAGCAGGCTAATTTATTTACACCGAGCAGAGACGAGTGAAAATAAAGCCTGAGAGTGAAATATCTTGCCATAACACTCTGACAAGTGTAATAAAGTGGTTTATTCCACACTAAATATCTTCACTACTTTAGTTAGTACTAGGGAAGGGTAACTCAAAGCCAAAGTTGTCTGTGCAGGGGCTACCCACACCCCCAGCTGATATTTTAGCAGCTGCTCTAACCCTGTTGAGCAGGGTAAAGAGCAGGGTAAGCCAGAGGAAGGTAGCTGTAAAACCTGAGAAAATTGAAAAGTTTGGCTGGTTGCTATAACTACAGGGGTAATGAGCTTTGCTGCAGTATAGCTTGAAATAACAATTCCTAAAAATAGCATTGTGAAGATATCTAGGGTGGAATATATAATACTTATTACATGAGTCAGAGTGCGATATGGCGAAATATTCCACACGAGCAGGCTAATTTATTTTCACCAGCCAGAGGCAGAGTGAAAATAAGTCCAAGAGTGGAATATCTTGCCATAACACTCTGACAAGTGTAATAAGTGGTTTATTCCACACTAGATATCTTCACTACTGTAGTTAGTACTAGAGGAAGGGTAACTCACAGTCAAAGCCACAGTATATATATATATATATATATATATATATATGTATGTATATACCCTACAAAGTGATACGGTAAAGAATCACCAATTATACTGTAGATCAAGTTACCTATTGTGCAATATGCCAGTTTATAAACTATTCCTGTCATTGCATTTAAACAGCCAACGACAATGAAAGAGCAATTGTTTCACTGCGGATAAATGTATTACCCACTGTTCAGGACAATGTCAACTACACCTAACCAGTGAACAATGCCCTAGCAGCCTTAATCATATTCACAACAAACCATTCAACCCTGTATCACCATGTATATTATGTTTTGCGATCCTTATGCTTATTTTGTCGACCTGCTCTAAACTTTGCTTCGTTGTGCGGGCGGTTCACTCTTTAAACAGCTCCCTTTGCAAGCGCCTCGGTGCCAGCGATAGGGGCAATAGCGAATTAGTGAATGGACTCGGATCGTCAGTTCTGGTCCTTCGACTAAGCTGCTCGAGGAATTTACGCCTTCCCTCGGACATCCACTCATCCACTGATGGATTTCTATTTTAGCTATACTTGTGTGGATGGATGGAATCAAACTAATTTAAAAAGCTGGTAATTACATAATATTTAATTGCAAAATAAAGTTAGGAAAAGTACAACTGTTTTATGCCTTGTGAAATGCTCCTCCCCCCCTTTCTACCTTATAGTAATGACTCAAGAAACTTCAGTCTAATTGTTCATAATAATATTTACCCTTTCAAAACATTTTAATCTAAATAAATTTGACTGTATAGTAAGTAAAATAGTCTTTCTGTGTGTTATTATCATGTAGCTAGTGTGTTTGTTCCCAAAGTTTGCTGGTTTGATTAATAATAGTGTGTGTGACTGCCATTTTTTTAAATGCCATGCAATACAATGACTTCACAAGTAAAATTTACTAGATCTTCATTTGAAAATAATTGTAAGCACAAATCCTCACATTTTAACCGTAATGAGAACCAAGCCTAAAATAATACCATTTAACACATAATAAAACAATCAAAAACATTTAAAAAAATGATCAAAAGCGTAAAATCAAAAGCGTAAAAAAACAATCAAAAGCATAAAAAACAAAAAACAATCAAGAGTATAAAAAAATCAAAAGTATAAAAGAAAAATTGAAAGTGTAAAAAAAGCATAAAAAACAATCAAAAACATTAAAAACGATCAAAAGTGTAAAAAAACAACCAAAAAGAATTAAAAAAATCAAAAACATTAAAAAACAATCAAAAGTGTCAAAAACATTAAAAAATCAAAAACATTAAAAAAACAAAAGCATAAAAAACGATCAAAAGTGTAAAAACAATCAAAAGTGTAAAAAAACAATCAAAAACATTAAAAACGATCAAAAGTGTAAAAAAACAATCAAAAAGAATTAAAAAAATCAAAAACATTAAAAAAACAAAAGCATAAAAAACGATCAAAGTGTAAAAACAATCAAAAACAACAATCAAAAGTGTAAAAAAACAATCAAAAACATAAAAAACGATCAAAAGTGTAAAAACAATCAAAACATTAAAAACAATCAAAAGTGTAAAAAAAAACAATCAAAAACATTTTAAAAAAACAAATCATAAAAAACGATCAAAAGTGTAAAAAAACAATCAAAAACGTAAAAAAAACAAATACAAGCGTAAAAAACAAACAAAAACAAAAAGCAATAAAAAGTGTAAAAACAATCAAAAGCGTAAAAAACAATCCAAAGCATAAAAAACAATCCAAAGCATAAAAAACAATCAAAAATAAAAAACAATCAAAAGCATGAAAACAATCAAAAGCATAAAAACAATCAAAAGCGTAAAAACAATCAAAAGCGTAAAAAACAAACAAAAGCGTAAAAACCAAACAAAGCGTAAAAAACAATCAAAAGCGTAAAAAACAAAAAAAGTATAAAAAACAAACAGAAGCATTAAAAAAGACAATCAAAAGTGTAAAAACCAAATAAAAGCGTAAAAAACAAACAAAAGCGTAAAAAACAAACAAAAGCGTAAAAAACAAACAAAAGCGTAAAAAACAAACAAAAGCGTAAAAAACAAACAAAAGCGTAAAAAATAAACAAAAGCGTAAAAAAACAATCGAAAGCATAAAAACAATCAAAAAAAAACAATCAAAAACAAAAAAAAAACAATATCTGTGGCTGTCCAACGTGGGAATGCCATTTCTGTTTTAGGTGAGCACCCCAATTAACTAGAACTAGATTATTCATATTATATTATTCATTTATTCTTTTTATTTTATTTTATTATCATTTTGTAATTTTATGACCTTTTGCCTTGCCAGTTAAAAAAATCAAAAGTATAAAAAAAAAGCAATCAAAAGCAAAAAAAAAACAAAAAAACAATCAAAAGTAAAAAAAAGCAATCAAAAGCAAACACAAACAACAATCAAAAGCATAAAAAAAACAATCAAAAGCAAAAAAAAATCAAAAGCAATAAAAGCAAAAAAAACAAAAACAAAAGCATAAAAAACAAACAAAAGTGTAAAAAAGCAATCAAATTGATTAATTTATATTAATTTATTATTATTATTATTATTATTATTATTATTATTATTATTATTATTATTATTAGCTTATTATTAGCTACAACTACTATTATTATATTTTATGATAAATTGAGTGTATTCATTCCAACAACCTTTTCAGCACCAAATAGGTAAGTTGAGCCAGAGTATTCCTTTACCAAACGCAAACGAGCGTTTGGTAAAGGGTCTGGCCTGGCTAAATGTGATTGTTCCTTACCTTACTCTGAGTCCATTCGACCTCTTCCACTTAGTTGGCACTGAAGCTCCCAATGTATAGGAAAGAGATTTCTAGCTCTATAAGGCGAAGCACTGTTTGTGGAATATTTCAGGATGCATTGCCCAGTTTTTTTTGGACCCAATCTGCTCATCTTCTATGTTCTAACCATGCTGAATTGCTGTGTGAGCAGGGTGCAAACAGTTGCGTTTCTTTGCAAACAGTGCGGCTATACAGCTGGAGAGTAACCAAAGGACTGGAAGGTAATTTTTAAGTGTTAGTAGCCTAAATATAATCTCATGAGCTGTAGTAGTCTGGCATAGCCAGACCCACGTACCGCGCAAAGTGCGCGGAGGGTCTGGGGACATAGCCATACCGAATTTGTTCTGGAGGAATGTGGAAATGGCGAATACCCCACCTCCTTATTCCTAGTGCAAATTAGCCATGATTGCTAAACCTAGCTTTGGAAAGGGTGGCTGATATGCACAGGACTTTCTATTTGTGGTTGAGGAGGGCTATTCCCGGTAATTTGCTAACAGTAATTGACCGCCGTAATATATGTGCAGCAGAACAAATTTGGTATGGCCATGTCCCCAGACCCATTCCCAGCGTAGCAGTTCGGTACAGGGTCTGGCTATGCCGGTCTACATAAGCTGGTGATGTATGTTTTGGATATGAGACATAGCCACACCCTAATTCCATAGTTGTGGTGTGCAATAACTAGATTCACATTACTATGCCAAGAAAATAAGGTGACTTGCAGATAGTTCTCGTTCCCATAGAACACTACAAGAAAAGAACCTTTGCTCATAATATTCTCCCTTCCCGCCACCTCCTCCTTTCCTCCACCTTACCCTTCCTGAAGTCAGAGTGAAGAAGTTTTATTAGTGTTTGAACTGTGGTCTGTAGGACTTCTGTCAATGGTGTAATGTCTGCTTGCGAGTATGTTCTACACTTGTCGCAACCTACCTAGTTTTAATCAGCTTGTTTTTAAAGTACAAGAATGAAAAATATTACTGAACGACATATCTGCTATGAAATATACTTGATATAACATCAATCATGATCAGATGTTATACTAAATCAAGTCTAAGTTGACACAGTTTGTTAGTTGTTTTGTTTTGTTTTTTTGGTCGGTTTTTTATCTGGATAATATATGTGACGTGTCAGGTTTTAAGTTTTGGTTAATAGATGATCATTTATGCAAATGGCAACATTCTTATTGTCCCTGTGTTCCATCCAACACGTATTCTGAAGTTATGATACTATCAGTTTCCAGTGACTGGCCAGCCTCTCCTCATTTCCCCTAGTGGTCATTCTCATTTGACTTGTGATTGGGCTGAAGCACTTTTGTTGTAGTGTTGAGTTTCCCTAAAGGACTATTTCAGATGTCCATATTGAGTAGAGGAGGTTTATCCATGATTAGGTACATTTTGCTGGCCTTTGATGTTGTTTTTTGTATTTCGGAGGAATAAAGTATAGTACATTTGAGAAATATGGTATCCACAATATTTGACTTAGACAAGATATGTAATTAACCCTCAGCATGCGTGTGTGAGAGGGATATTGTAGTCGTCCTGTCTGTCGATCTGTCTGTCTGTCATGTTCCGATTTTGGAGATTACTGACAATTAAATGTTGTTTTAGATACAGAGTTACTTGAACAACTATTTAAACCTTTTATTATGCTAGTTTTAGTTAATTTCAGGTACTAGCTTTTGTTGGCGATTGCTCCTTTCGTCACATTCTAATCATGTGAGCTAATGATTCTTGCAGTATATGATAGTTTTGCTTCACGATATCAAGTTAGCATAATGTTTGAATTGAATGGGACTTTTCCCTAGATGTTTCCCTTGAGTACCTTAAGTGTTTCCTCATCACATGATGCATATTGAACATTCCAGCATGGCCGGGAATTGTACAGAACTACATTCATGCACGTGGAAGCGTTCCGTATGGAGCGTTCAAGGGAGAATATTGAAAGCTTGCATGATGCGAAAATAGTCAGTGGTCTAATGACAATAAATACATGTATGTATATGTAGGTTGCATAATTGCGTGGATGTCGATACTGGATTTACACAACTGAGGGCCAAAGGCCCGAAGATAGTGTAAGTCGCTTACTGACCAAACACAGAATGGTACAACACCATGGCTCTAGGCTATAGGAAAAGCATAAAACTAATTGTGATTGGACAATTCACTTGTTCACTTCGTAGCAGGTGAGTATGAAATATAGCATTGTGAATTAAGCAATCTGATTGGATAGTTAGAATGTACCATTAATACAAATACATCCATACAGAGAGAGAGAGGGAGGTAAACTTGCTCTAGCTTCACACACACACACACCACCAAGAAAAAATCTCTAGATATAACCCTGGTAAGTGTGCAAGCATCATAATTTTATTAAACAGACATTCTTAATAGAGAGCAGCTATATATAGTGACGTGTGTGGTACACCGAGATAGGCATTGAAGGAACAAGAAATGTTACTTGTTGGCATAAGTACCGTACCAAGGGGTGGGGAGATGGTTATGTACCAGGAGTGATAATTACTAGTGATATTTACTATAGATTTAAATATTTCTTCGTAGCAAGTATAAATTTGGGGGGGGGGGGGCTTTAAATTTTTTTTTTTTACCCAAATAGATTGTTATTTATTTTACTTCATATTAAGGAATGGTAGAGGTCTTGATGTCTGAAGAAGCTTATTGCATTAATAATCAATGATTGCAGTTATGCTCACAATATGATGTTCACATCGTATTTTTCCAGTTGACTTCTAGCAGAAGACAATTCTTGTTGAAGCAGATGTTGGTAAATGGGTGAGACACTTAATGTGTGTGTGTTAGTACTCTTATGTTTTCCCATATACTGTGTGTGTGAGTGTGTGTGTGTGTGTGTGTGTGTGTATGTGTGTGTGTTGTGTACATACAACAACTCTTGTAATTGGGACCAAGCAGGGTTCATTAGTGGGGGGAGAGGAGAAGAATAGTTTTTCCCAACTGTGTAGGGTGCTATTGAGGCTGAACCCCAATTTTATAGCAATTATTATTTTTTTTTTTTACTGCCCAAGTTCCTTCCCCCCACCCCCTCCTCTTCCCATAATTGATCCCTGCGGCAACAATATGTTAATCTTATTATGAAGTTGTGCCAGCTGTAGCCATTCTTATGCTTGTACTGCAGATTGGAGGGGTGGAATTATCACCAAGGTGGTTGACTATATGTGGGAGGGGTGTAATTATTGTTGTGTGGGTGTGGTCATTGACATGGTCAAATTATAGGTGTGGTCTGTGTGGGTGTACTACTATGGTAGGTGCGGTCATGGGGCATGGGGGAGGAGTATTGCAATGGTGGGTGTGGCAATGTTTTAGAGTGTTGCCTGGTCATTAATGATTGTTGTCATGTGTGGGAGTATTGCCATGGTGGGCATGGTCATATGCAGGTGTTTTGCTATGGTGGGTGTGGCAATGTGTTGGAGTGTTGCCAATGAAATTTTAGGTAGGCAAAGTCAACATTTTAAAGGCAGGGCTTCATACCCTGGAATTCCCCCCCCCCCCCAAGAAATCTGAATTTTTAATTATAATTATAAATGGTAACTCAGAGCAAAATTCTTTTTTATTATTAAAAAATGTAAACCAAAGCACAATTCTTCCACTTTTTTGTTTGAAAATCTCTAGAAATTCATCAAAGTTTACAGCCGAAAGTTCAGGGCCTCAATGGCAATTCTTACGAGCTGACGAAGGTTTTAGTCAGTGATACTGCTGCGTATACGGGTCTTAATGAGCTTCATATGTAGCTGGAAGATCTTTCAACTGATGCTGTTCCAAGGAAGGACGAGGGGTGTGTTCAAGAGTTTAAATGTTTCTGAAAAAATCCCCGTATACCTCTGAATTTTAACAGTGGATAAAGCAGCTAATATTAGCATTACCCCCCTCCCCCCTCCCCCCCAGAAAAAAATCCTGTATGAAGCCCTAAAAGGGGTTTGTCATTTTCAGGAAATAATTTATTTGGAGTAAATTTCTCCCACTAATATTATAACAACTTTGGAAGGGAGGAGGCAGGAGCCTAAACCCCTTACAATTGGCTAAAAATCCCTGTCTACTGCATTGTAGAACATGTTATCACTTGTGGTGGCTTTAAAATATTCCGTGAAGTGACTCACTTATGTAATTTTATTATTTTATTTTTGAAGTAGCTTCAGCTGGTAATTCCTCTGTGTAATTGAATAGTTATGATAGTCTTTGTAGCCACATGACTGGTCCACCCAATGATGGTGAGTGTTCATCTCCTGCGAAACACTCTGAAGTCTAACCCTCCAAACCCCCTCCCCCTCTCCTACCACTTTGACTTTTATTTTCCCTCCAGTGATGTGTACTGCACCAACTCCTTCCTATTTATGTCCTAGTCTTATTGAAACTACTGTGGTGTGGGTGGGTGGGGTTCTTTGCCACTAGCTGTCTGCTGTCTAACTCCCTTTGCTGTGTGACGCGGGCTGCACTGTGCTTCTATTGGAGCTGCCCAACCCATGGCCCACACGTTCTCTACTACACATGCTCCCTACCCCATGGCCTGTTAACCTTTACCTTTGCTACTGCACTTCCAGTGCATTTTTGTTGCAGAGAAAAACCTCACCAATTTGAGTTTCTGATCCAGACTTCTTCACCCACTACCCATATTCAATATTATTTAATGTTATTGGACATCTACAGCAGAACATTTCATTGTAGCTGCAGAATTTTTTTGTTGTTTTTGTTGTTGTCTACTTTAAACAATAATAGTGAGGAGGTTTTTGTGGGTGGAGAAAGGGGGTTGGGGGGAATGTTATTTTTTTTGGGGGGGGGGTGTGGACACCTCTGTTTGGGGGAGGAAGAACTCAGTTTAGTGTGAGGGTGGAGTCCTAGTGTCCCTTCCTCCTCAGTATCAAGTACTGCAGTATTGTACTCACTTCTTCAGGCTCTTTTTGTGTGTACAGTAAGTCTCTCTATTTTGATGGCTCCTATTTGAGTGTGTGTTTTCATTAAAATGATGATAAAATATTTTATTAACACATTCAATGGCTGTGTACTGCCACATAACAGCTGTTTTACAATGGCTGTAAATAGCAGTGTTGTGTGTGTATGTAGTAAATATCAGTTACATCTTTTTTCTTTTTTAGCAACTTGAAAATGGCTCTTTGGAATCGTCGGCTGCAGGAGCTAACAGTACCATTAGTTCTGTGGGATAGTGTCCTGTCAAGTTCATAGCTACTATTATCAATACTGAATTGTTTCATTGTGTTCATTTTATGATATTTAATATATTATTTGTTATTAAAATTTAAGATGTGTATGCCATTTTTACATGCGTTCCGCTAAAATAGGCATTTATTCTGCCATACATAAATAGGTGAATGATGAAAATAGCACTAAAATTATCAGACTAATACAGTTACAAGTACAGTATCATCTTATCTGTTGAGATCTGATGGGATGCTGGTTCCATGGAACATTGGGCAAGCGCTGAGACATTAATTTGCCTAGTAAAGTACATGCTACAGTGAAAAGCTAGTCGGAGTGGAAACTCAAGTGCAGAAGTGGGTCATCAATAGTTGTTGAGACACCCACCATCTTAATTCAGCCAGTTAATCGTCATTAAACTGTCAGGTGAAGTTAATCCTAAGAAGTGTCTTTTACCACCACTGAAAGCAATCAACCCAGTTTCTTCTCCTAAATCTTGTGGCTGGTATGCAGCAGCAGTCTTGGAGTGGGCATGGGACAATTAAC
>WLWD01004439.1_pt1 | contig 10967 bp, 8 predicted proteins | sample 6712731 | NCBI WGS metagenome assembly WLWD01 (sample SAMN12718690, study PRJNA576275) | sponge metagenome | isolation source: marine sponge | host: Mycale hentscheli | place: New Zealand: South Island, Marlborough, Capsize Point | collected 2014-11-01
CATGTGCTCAGTCTCCATGGCTGTGTTTTATCCATTATACGTGTGCTACAGTGTACATGTGCTCAGTCTCCATGGCTGTGTTTTATCCATTATACGTGTGCTACAGTGTACATGTGCTCAGTCTCCATGACTGTGTTTTATCCATTATACGTGTGCTACAGTGTACATGTGCTCAGTCTCCATGGCTGTGTTTTATCCATTATACATGTGCTACAGTGTACATGTGCTCAGTCTCCATGGCTGTGTTTTATCCATTATACGTGTGCTGTACACGTGCTCAGTCTCCATGACTGTGTTTTATTCATTATACGTGTGCTACAGTGTACATGTGCTCAGTCTCCATGACCGTGTTTTATCCATTATACGTGTGCTACAGTGTACATGTGCTCAGTCTCCATGGCTGTGTTTTATCCATTATACGTGTGCTACAGTGTACATGTGCTCAGTCTCCATGGCTGTGTTTTATCCATTATACGTGTGCTACAGTGTACATGTGCTCAGTCTCCATGGCTGTGTTTTATCCATTATACGTGTGCTACAGTGTACATGTGCTCAGTCTCCATGGCTGTGTTTTGTCCATTATACGTGTGCTACAGTGTACATGTGCTCAGTCTCCATGGCTGTGTTTTGTCCATTATACGTGTGCTACAGTGTACATTGTGCTCAGTCATCCATGACTGTGTTGTATCAATTATCGTGGCGCAGTTACATGTGCTCAGTCTCCATGACTGGTTTTATCCATTATACGTGTGCTACAGTGTACATGTGCTCAGTCTCCATGACTGTGTTTTATCCATTATACGTGTGCTACAGTGTACATGTGCTCAGTCTCCATGGCTGTGTTTTATCCATTATACATGTGCTACAGTGTACATGTGCTCAGTCTCCATGGCTGTGTTTTATCCATTATACGTGTGCTACAGTGTACATGTGCTCAGTCTCCATGACTGTGTTTTATCCATCATACGTGTGCTACAGTGTACATGTGCTCAGTCTCCATGGCTGTGTTTTATCCATCATACGTGTGCTACAGTGTACATGTGCTCAGTCTCCATGGCTGTGTTTTATCCATTATACGTGTGCTACAGTGTACATGTGCTCAGTCTCCATGGCTGTGTTTTATCCATTATACGTGTGCTACAGTGTACATGTGTTCAGTCTCCATGGCTGTGTTTTATCCATTATACGTGTGCTACAGTGTACACGTGCTCAGTCTCCATGACTGTGTTTTATCCATTATAGGTGTGCTACAAGTGTACATGTGCTCAATCTCCATGGCTGTGTTTTATCCATTATACGTGTGCTACAGTGTACACGTGCTCAGTCTCCATGACTGTGTTTTATCCATTATACATGTGCTACAGTGTACACGTGCTCAGTCTCCATGGCTGTGTTTTATCCATCATACGTGTGCTACAGTGTACATGTGCTCAGTCTCCATGGCTATGTTTTATCCATTATACGTGTGCTACAGTGTACACGTGCTCAGTCTCCATGACTGTGTTTTCCATTATATGTGTGCTACAGTGTACATGTGCTCAGTCTCCATGACTGTGTTTTATCCATTATACATGTGCTACAGTGTACATGTGCTCAGTCTCCATGGCTGTGTTTTATCCATTATACGTGTGCTACAGTGTACATGTGCTCAGTCTCCATGACTGTGTTTTATCCATTATACATGTGCTACAGTGTACATGTGCTCAGTCTCCATGGCTGTGTTTTATCCATTATACGTGTGCTACAGTGTACATGTGCTCAGTCTCCATGACTGTGTTTTATCCATTATACATGTGCTACAGTGTACATGTGCTCACATGACTGCCATTATACGTGTGCTACAGTGTACATGTGCTCAGTCTCATGGCTGGTTTATCCATTATACATGTGCTACAGTGTACATGTGCTCAGCTCCATGGCTGTGTTTTATTCATTATACATGTGCTACAGTGTTCATGTGCTCAGTCTCCATGGCTGTGTTTTATTCATTATACAGTCTGCTCATGGCTGTGTGCTCAGTCTCATGGCTATACATGTGCTACAGTGCACATGTGATTTCACGTGTCTACAGTGTTCTGTGCTCAGTCATGGCTGTGTTTTATTCATTATACATGTGCTACAGTGTACATGTGCTCAGTCTCCATGGCTGTGTTTTATTCATTATACGTGTGCTACAGTGTACATGTGCTCAGTCTCCATGGCTGTGTTTTATTCATTATACGTGTGCTACAGTGTACATGTGCTCAGTCTCCATGGCTGTGTTTTATTCATTATACATGTTCTACAGTGTACATGTGCTCAGTCTCCATGACTGTGTTTTATCCATTATACATGTGTACAGTGTACATGCTGAGTGTGTGTGTGTGTGTGTGTGTGTGTGTGTGTGTGTGTGTGTGTGTGTGATTTGAAGAGGCACAGGTGTGATGCAGAAAGAGAGAGAAGCCATCAGAGAAGCAGAATGGAGCTGTGCAGAGTAATTGTGGCTTGTATTTTATGTTTAGGTTTGGTGGGGACTATTGATAACCTGGGTGGGTATGTTTTCACTTTGTCATTTGTGGGCTTAGCCATTTTAATTGCACATTACAGAAAGAGAGCTACCTCTACCAGTGTGGGTATGGTGGGCACAGCCTTTTGGTGTGTTGATCCACTGGGAATTGTTGGGTGTGTGTGTGTGCATGCATGTGTGCGCACGCGTGTGTGTGAACTTTGTCGCTAAAGTTATGACATGACCCCCACTTAGAACTTTGAAGGCCCTCGTTCTGCCGTTGAACTAAACCCCAACATTATTATTGTGTGCCATTCACTGAGAAGTTGATAATGGTAGGATTTGAACCTACAGCTGCTGAGCCTAAATCAGCCATGTTTACCTTTCCACCACACATGGAAATGGTGACATTATAACTATGAAACAGACTATTAGACGAAAACTTGGACAAACAATTACGAATTGTTATAATTGTTTTAGTCAAAAAAATTTACGGGGGAGGGGGAGGAAATCCCAGGACCTTGAATATGAAATAATGAGTTTCCTTGGATGCTCTAGTATGTACATTGCTGGTATGTGTATTTCTGTGTGTGTGTGTGTGTGTGTGTGTGTGTGTGTGTGTGTTGAAGAGGTAGACTGTGTATGAGTGTTTGTGTGTGTGTGTGTGTGTGTGTGTGTTGAAGAGGTAGATTGTGTATGAGTGTTTGTGTGGTTCTCATCTGAAATTACATGTGTAAGATCAACCATGATGCAGTGTGGTTATGTGACTATCATGATCATGGCTGTCTTTGTGATCACGATTCCAATATGTTTAACAATCATGGGCTATTCTTGGTGAGGGACTATTGCCTCTAAAGTTGTCTCTTTTTGTTTGTTCACTGGTGCTGTGGGTTAAATTTTTAGGTCATTATTAACTTGCAGGTTTACTTGATTTCAATTGTGAAGTTGTGTATAAATATGCAGTTAATTTTTTCGTTAGTATTTTTGTGCTTGAACAGGGAAAAAAGTACACTAAAATTTTTATAGTATTGAAATAATTTGAAAGCCAACTGTTTAGAAGTTGTACATGGGGCCCAAGAATAGAGGAATAGCAGTTGTACCATGTCTACCAAAACTGTGTATGAGTTTGACATGTGTGTGTGTATGTATGTTGCAGGAGGCAGGCATGACATGCTGCGTTTGTGTGTATGCTGCAAACAGAATGATTAATGCAAAGTGGAAATTGTGTTGGTATTATTCATAATTTCAAGAGCTCATTGTATTGTGAAAAGTGAATGTGTGTAAACATTGCATTATGACAGTTATTGTTGTTGTTGGCTATGATCTGCTGATGTACTTCTCATCTTCATGTCATCAGTGTACACATCTTAGACTGAGGTGGGTACACGGATACATGGATGATTTCATCTTCAGAAATGTTAACTAAAGGAAGTTAAATAAGAAGGTAAGTGGGGAGATTACTGATAATAGATTTTGGTGGTCTTTGTGTTTAGTTTCAGTTTTTTTTTTGAGTGAGTTTGAACTTAAAAGCTGCACTACACAAGAGAGTTAAAATTGCAGCTGTAGGTTGTAGTGAGTACATTCAGCATCGCTGTATGTGCACATGTACATGTATTATATCTACTGCTTTTATGATAAGTATAATAATATGAATGTTCATAATTACTGCTTGATTTGTTGTCAGTGTCTTAAAATATATCCTATATTGTGATGATTCTGCAGATGTACAAGAGGTGAGTTTAGATATGGGAAACAGTAAGTATTAGTATTATTATTTCAACTTCTTTAAGTGAATCTATGGAGTAAAAGAGATTGAATAAATGGTGTAGAGCACATGGGCATGTCCTACAACTTTTTATTACATTTGAGTCCACTTTCATCATTTGCTTTACAAGTTGCACCTTATCTATGGCCTCATGAGTAGAAGACCATGTATCGATGGAGCGTAATAGGAAGAGAAACACTTTCTAACTTCCTGGTCTTTACAATAACAGGTGACAAACTTATTTACATAATTATGATGCTTATGTGTTATTATACTTGAAATGATGAAAACATTGTATTATCAACTACCTAGTACAGTACACAATAGTGATGTTAAAAACTAAAAAAACAAAAAAGTTGTACTAGTTATTGATTACATCTTTGGATAAATAACGTTAGTGGGTCTCTCCACATTATTTTGAAATTCTACATAAGTAAGTGTTTTATATGACTCCCTTCTTTTGTACTCAGCTGGGCGCCAAAACTACAATTGAGCGCGGACACTAACAACGGGTTTTAAGGGGGTTACGTGCTGTTGAGCGCGCACAGAAAAGGGATCGGGAGAGAGAGATGGAGCGTCGTGAAAGCGTAAGCGATTTTAGTAAAGTTAGCGAGCATGCCGCTAGTTCTTCTCAGAACTCATCGGCGGGCATCCTTTCTGCCAGTTCTTCTCAGAACTCATCTACGGGCAGTCTGGTTGCTAGTTCTTCTCAGAACTCGATGACAGGCGGCAGTGGTGGTTGCGTAGAGAACTGCATGACTGGAGCTTGTATCGCTGGCAACACTAGCTGTGATCATTCCACTACTAGTAATTCAAAAAGGATGAAAACAGTTAGGAAGCATGAAAAAGTATATTGCAGTCACTGTGAACGCTACATTTCAAAATCTACTTGGTATGTTCATCATCATAGATTTTATTGCCCTGCCACTAAAAGTTGGAAGAAACATGTAGTGCCTTTTAACTTTGATGACCACAGTAGTGAGGAAGACTGCGATTTCATAGATGAATACTTTGAAAATGATGATAACAGTTTTCAGGAAAGTGCAGATGGTGATATACAATTTGAAGTAGGAAGCAACAATGAGCAAGTAAGTTTAGCTATTCTTAATACTGGTTTACATTTCCTAAATTATTATTATAATAGCAACTTTTCTCATCTAACAGCCACAATTTTGTTAATTAAAACTTAACCCAAGTTAAGTTTTAATTAGCAATATTGGCTGTTAGATGAAGAAAATTTTATTATTAATAATAATATTATTATTGTTGTTATTATTATTATTGTTATCATTATCATTATTATAGTGTATGGAAATGGAAGAAATGGATGCAGAATTTTGGTCAAGTGATGATGGTGAAGAGCCAATTGCTGATTCTAGAGAAGGTGACACTGTAAATAGAATGATGTCTACAAGTAATAAATGCAAAGATTCAAGAATAATTGAATTTATTACTTTTGTTTGCACATTTTTGTTGATGTGGCAAACCATTTTTAGAGTAGCTGATATTGCAGTACAAGCCTTATTCAAATTCTTTGGTCTGGTATTACTTAAGCTTAATAAACTTATTAATAATGGTATTTTGACGACAATTGTGGAAAATTTTTCCTAATAGCCTTGTTACTGCCAGAAAATTTCTAAATATTGACCGCAATGACTTCCATGAAATGATAGTTTGCCCAAAGTGTCATTCAACTTACAGTTATGAAGATTGTTTTAAGTATGGAATAACAACCTGTGTTTATGTTCGATTCCCGAAACACCCTCAGCAAAAAATGCGATCTAAATGTCTTACTTCTCTTTTAAAGACAGTAAAACTATCTTCTGGAGGAATTAAAAAGCTCCCAATCAAATTATATTACTATAAGAGTATCATTAATGAATTAGCACTTCTACTCAATAGAGATGGATGTATTAATTTAATAAATAAGTGGAGGGAGCGCAACATACCAGACAATTAACTTGCTGATATATATGATGGTCAAGTCTGGAAGAATTTTAAGGATATTGATGGCCGCAATTTTTTTTTTGGATCGTTATTCTTTAGGCTTACTTATAAATGTCGATTGGTTTCAGCCTTACAAACACATAAATTATAGTATAGGAGCTGTCTATCTTTCCATATTAAACTTTCCACGACATATGAGATATAAAAAAGAAAACATGATACTTTGTGGAATAATACCAGGGCCAAGTGAACCGAGCCTTCACATCAACTCATTCTTGGAACCAATAGTTCAAGATTTGCTGAAACTTTGGAAACGTGTATCTATGGGTACTTGTGAAGGCAGCAAAACTGTACGAGCAGCTCTTCTCTGCAATTCCTCAGATATCCCTGCTACTAGAAAAGTTGGAGGTTTTGTTGGTCACAGTGCTCTAAAAGGATGCTCAATGTGCTTAAAATCTTTTCCAACTGACAGTTTTGGTACCAAAGCTGATTATAGTGGCTTTTGTAGGGATGAATGGCCTCAGCGTAGTGTAGAGGAACACAGGAGTAAGGGTTTTGATTGGAAAAATGCAAAAACATTATCATGTCGCCACAAAATAGAAAGAAACTGTGGTGTACGCTTTTCCGAACTTTTGCGACTGCCCTATTTTGATACAATTAATTACAGTGTAGTTGATCCTATGCACAATGTTTTGCTGGGCACATCTAAGTTGATGATGTCTATTTGGAAGGCTAATGATTTAATAAATCAGTCCCAATTCCATGAAATTCAGGCTTTAGTTGACAAATATGTCACTCCACCTGATGTAGGAAGAATTCCACATAAAATTAGTTGTGGCTTTAGTTCATTTACAGCAGACCAATGGAAAAACTGGTCTCTAATTTATTCTCAGGTTGCTTTAAAACCAATACTTCCCCATGAACATTATGAATGCTGGTTAATATTTGTCCAGGCTTGTAGGAAGATATGCTTGGAAAAAATATCTCTTGCAGATGTAAGAGAACTGGACCATTTATTGTTGAAATTTTGCACAGTCTTTGAACAACTATATGGCTCTAGCATGTGCACACCAAATCTTCATCTTCATTGCCATATATGTAGTTGTATATTGAATTTCGGTCCAGGTCATGTTTTCTGGTTGTTTGGATGTGAGCGATTGAATGGTGTGTTGGGGTCATTTCCAACTAACCATTGTAAAATTGAATTACAAATGATAAGAAAATTTTCAGTAACACAACGTATTCTACGTGCCTCCGACAGCATTGACCACGACGTACAAGAAATTCTTAAAACTAGTTTGGTTTCAAAAGGAACTTTGCACGAACAAATGAATGAAAGGTATGATTCACAGGACAAGTTATATGCTTTGCTACCTGTTGTTAAAGAAGGATATCTTTGTAGCATTTCACTTCAAAAAATAGATGTGGCCATGAAAGAAAAATATGGGGAAAAGTACCAGAAAACTGGCATAATTTATAAGTATTCTAAGGCACTAAAACTTAATAATTACTTAGTGGGAGCAAAAAATTCGATACATTATTCATCTTCACTAGTGTTAGTAAGGAAGGGTAACTTAGAGTTACCAGCTGTAATTCATAAATGTGTGAAGTTAACAGTTCAGTTGGATGAGCACAGTACAGAAGAATATATGGTGCAAGTTCACTGGATTGAAGATCATCCAAATAAAGACTGGTTTGGAACTGAAATCCAAGTATGGCAACCAATACAGGATGCTGTTGCCTCAGACTACATTTTTACTGATAACATTGTGTGCAGGTGTGCACAAGTTACAACCAAGATTATGTTTCAAACAAATGAATACGAAACTGTTACAGTTATTGTGCCATTGCTTAAATAATCATTCATTACTAACACCTTTATTTCAATTTATTTTTCCTAATCTCTCCACTCAAATTTTGCTAATTAAATTTATTTGTATTGTACTGCATTAGAAGGCCAAAAAAAAAAGTCTTCTATAATTAGCGCGCGTACCGTCAATGCTCCCTGCGCGCGCAGGGTGGAACGCTTGTAGTTAGTTTCGCTTTATTTATATTGTACTCTTGCTCAGCGCGCCGTCAGTAACAGAGAACTAGTTCTCAGCCGTGTGTGTCTTTCCATTCGATATCCTCTCATTCGCTGATGATATAATAAATAGACGTGTCCTTTTCTCAATAGACTGTGAGGAAACATGGATTATGCTGCTGGAGCAAGTGAAAGTGAATCTTACTGTGATTCTACTCCGGGGTCAGTGAGTAAAACTTTATAGCAGTAATTGAATTTTTTTTGATGATTCTGATTGTATGATTCTGTGATGAGTACCTTCACCAATATGGCCATTTGCTAACTTAAAAAATACAATTTTAATCAAATTGTAGCTCAAAAAATGTAACTTTTATTTGACCTTATAGTTAAAAATAGTTTATAATACAGCTTTAAAGACATTCATGTATAGCTAATACATTCATGACAGATTTACACCCGTAAGAAGGAATACAGTTTATCCTCCTCCCATGCGCTACCACCCCTATAACTCACCAAGTTACAGCCAGAGTGACAACAACAACGGATTATTGGGAGAAATTCTGAGGGGGCAGAAGGAACTTAAAGAAATGGTAAAGAAGTTGACTGCTAGGGTGGAGAAGCTAGAAGAAGACAAATGTGCTCCAGTAGCTAATAAGCCTTCCCAAAAACTTCCAGCAGAGTTGTCTGTAAGTAACAATTTAAATGCAACCTTAAAAGGTTGGTTTGTGTAGACATACTTGATATGTAGTTTGAAATGTTTTTATTTATTCATTGTTGTTGTTTTTTAAAGAAATTAGTTGCTCAGGTATATCAATCTCTGTCTGACCAGAAGGAGGAATTTGATTTAAGCAAGGGGTAAGGAGATACCTATGAAATAGTTGTCCTGATGTGGAAGATCACTCTGTGTATTTTATGACATAAAGAGATGTATTTTCTGGTAGAATCTTAATAAGGTGGAAACCAAGTATATTACATACAAGTTTGTTGTTGTTGTTGTTTGTTAGATCAGCTGACCAACATAATATTAAAATAAAATCCAGGATTAGAGAAGAAGTTATGTTAGGTTCTAAAGATTATTCTCCTGTTCTAGTTCAGAGTAAGTTAATAAATATTTAAGGCCAAAACTCTATCCTGCCCCCTCACTCTCTCCACAGCACACTTAGCATGTAATGCTACTGCTGCTTTTATATTGACCAGCTGTAATGTTGACGTACCACTATAGGTTGTATAACAAAATACAGCAGCACTTTAGCAAGCTGCTTTTTAGTCTCCTTAGAATAAACAGCTTTAGCACTATTTTTATTATTTTAAACAATAAAAAAGCACTCTGACACTGTTTTTTCTTCTTCTCTACCTCTGGTCTCCTACCAATGCCAGGCAGACACTGACTTTATATTTAGCCTACAATCATTCATACTTACTGATATAGTAATTGTAATTTTGTTAGCTGCAAGCTTTGTTCTTGTTGTCAAATATTTTTCTTTAATAATTTTATTGTTAAAATTTAATTATTTGTTATTTAGAAGAGTCAAGTACAAAATTGTGTTTGATTTTTAGAAGCTGTTCAACGTTACTTTGAATCAAGAAAAAGATGCCGCAGGGAAGAGGAAACTATGCCAGAAATTATAAGAAATGCTCAAAATAAAAAACGGAAAGTTAGAGCACGGAAAGTTAGAGTAAGTTGTGGGAGATTAGAGTTCCCAGGAGCTTCTTGACCTTCTGGCTAAGGAAGGCTAGAATAAGTTACCCAGAATAGAGATTAATCAGTTCTAGGAAGGTCACTGCCACCAGGAGTTATGCTTCCCTGAGCCCCATAATTGATGAATGCAAGTAATGATATAATTGATAAATAGGAGAGTAGATAATTAAATAATTACTGAGGAAGGACATGGGAAGTACATCAGAGTCAATACATGGGTGGAAACTTAAACAGTTAATTAATGTTGGTGTCCATTACACCACATAAGTATTAACATATTTTGCAAGCTATTACTGTGGCCTAAATTGTTCAATGCTAAAAATATTCATGCTTTATAGCTGATAATATTTTCAATCCATCCATACAACAAGTTTCTACCCAGATTTAACTGAAAATATAGCAGACAAGAAGGGTAATAAGTTGAGGCCAATTTCAATGCCTCATCCACAAAAGTGGAGCTTACAGGTAGTGGGCATTGCACATCAAAATCGAATTACTTGCTAGAACATACTTGAATATGTTACCACACATTGTATCAATTTAAAAAGGAGGATTTTATTGGGGGGGAAGGGGGGGGGGGGTTGGGTGCTGGTGGAATTAAGGTATGTTTTCCCTGATCTCACACCTCACATCATATAAGGTTTCAATGTTATTAAATGCAGGGAGAGAAGTAATGATGATAAGTGTGTAACTCATACAAAACAAAACAAAAAAAAACAGGTCTGATATGCAGGTTGGATAAGGAGGTATAGCATAATGTCAAGTGGTTAAACAAATATTACAGGCAGTATAAACTGTGGGCAACAATGTTTGCCTTTAAGAGGTGGGAAATAATTAATGTTAATATTTTTTTCCTTTCTATTTGCAGTTACTAGAACGTAGAAGAAAAGCTGTGGTTGAGCAGGAGAAGGATAGGATGAAAGACTTAACAATTGATTGTATGTCTGAGGAGTCGAGTGACAGTGAAGGCGAACACATGATTGTTCACAAACCTGTGTGGAGATCTAGGGGTAAATATTTCAATATATTATGCATTGCTTTTATTTAT
>WLWD01005319.1_pt1 | contig 10964 bp, 8 predicted proteins | sample 6712731 | NCBI WGS metagenome assembly WLWD01 (sample SAMN12718690, study PRJNA576275) | sponge metagenome | isolation source: marine sponge | host: Mycale hentscheli | place: New Zealand: South Island, Marlborough, Capsize Point | collected 2014-11-01
GGTCAATCAAGGTGAGGGGGCAGGTCAATCAAGGTGAGGGTGCAGGTCAATCAAGGTGAGGGGGCAGGTCAATCAAGGTGAGGGTGCAGGTCAATCAAGGTGAGGGGGCAGGTCAATCAAGGTGAGGGGGCTGGTCAATCAAGGTGAGAGGGCAGGTCAATCAAGGTGAGGGTGCAGGTCAGTCATGGTGAGGGGGCAAGTTGGTCTAAGTGAGTGGGCAAGCCAGTCAAGGTGGGAGGCAGGTGAATCAATGGGAGAGGGCATGTCAGTCCAGGTAAATGGAGATGAAATTCACTATGTATGTTTCTAATGTAATGTGTGTGTCTGTGGTTGTGTGTGTAGGTTGAGGAATTAACAAAGCCCCATATTGCTCACGAGATAGTTGAGCCCGCTCGATGCACGAACTAATATAGTGATCATTGTCAATCATTCATTGTTCTCATAACTTCATCCATATTGTTTTCATGAGTGTATGCGAGGACTTGCTTGTATCTGCTTGCTCTATGTTGGGTGAATATGTAATAGATTGGATTGTTGTGAGGAATCTGAGGCTTCTAGCGAGGCCAAGAGCTTTTACATTCTTGATATCTGAAAGTGTTCTAGAGCACAGCAGTGGCTATCTAAAATAACCAACAAAACATTATTGACGATTAAGCCTGGAGTGTAGCAACAAGTGCCTGATTACTATGGTGCAGAACTTATTGGAAGGATAGCTATAGTTTTGCGTCCAACTAACTAGAGAAACTACTTTTGCCAATATAAAAATATATTACATGTGACTGACTCTATCATGACGATGGCAATGAGAACAAGAGGCAAAGGATGGTAAGAGACTAGGATAAGTTCACTCCAGTACTCCCTTCCCAATGAACCTCTAGGAAACATAATCAGCACGAGCTTTGACCAGATTAACTCTGCGTCCAGAGCGGGTATACCTGGTTCTGGAGATTGAGAGATATGAAGAGCTTGCTTAGGTGAGTCTGAAGAAGGAAAGGAATGTGAGATGATGTAGCTATTGGTAAAGCAGCTGATACTTGCTCCTGACTATCTGGCTAAGATTCAGTGTATGCTAGCTTAAGTATATCAAGTGAGACATTATGTTGTTGAGCGCAGACCTGAGATGTCCACTGTGAAATACTCAGAGGATTGCTCCAGAATCTTATATGGATCATCTTAGGTGGTCAGCAGTGGTGACTTGACCTCGTCACGTCCAATGAACCAATAAAAGCTAGACTAGCATAAACGTGGTCAGAACAAGTGTCAGGTGTAGAAAATGTGGATAATGGAATGACCATGTGCTGTTCAACTATGGACTTGTGACGTTGTAAACAGGAGCAGGTCCACTTCCATACATCTGAGTTAAGGTTGGGTCAAACAATGCTCAGTGAGAAGCCTCTGTGTAGAACGAATCCCTGGATGAGACAGTGAGTGTAGTAAGTTAAAAACAACATGACTGAACTTGGAAGGAACTACTGGTCACACAATTCCGGTTGACATGTCAGAGAATAGTAGCTTCACTCATTGGCAATGGAACTTTGGATCGTTTGAAGAGATGTTCATGAGGACTTCTGACGAGAAATGCCCGCATCATGTTCCTGAGCTGAGCCTTAGCTTGTAGATCCACAGCCAGTGAAGGGCTGGATAGAGCGTTCTTCTCAATCCTTGACAAGGCATCTGCAGGAGAGTTGGATGTACCGTCCGATGTAAGTTCAGATAAAGTCCAAATGTTGTGCTTGACAATGAAGTACGAGATTAGAAGCCCGATTTTGAAGAGTGGTAAAATACAGCACCAACAGCTGTATCTAATGCATCGGTCATAATTCATGTCAGAGCATCTTGGCAGGAGTGTGGCCTTTGTAAGTGCAGATATGACAGCATGGAATGTTGCAGTAGATTCTTCACTTCACCTGGCACTTGACTTATCCTTGGGATATGTCAAAAGTAGGTGAAGAGGATACAAAATGGTTGCACAGATGGAAATGGAACTATTTCAACAGTGTTACTGGTGATCAATTGTGTCATCAATTAGCCAAAGTGTAGGACAATTAATTGTTACCTGCAGGAAAGACTGGGCAGCATTTCGCTAACAAAATGGCATGCATAGGAAGTCAAAATGGTGAAAAGGTGTTATTACTGCCATTTTAGTTACATAGCTGGGATGCGATTAGTCCGAACTAGGTCATCTTAGAAAGGATTATTGCTCCATGTAGTGAAGTCTAATTTAGGAATTGAGCAACGATTGAATATGGTGTGGTAATTGTGTGCACATCCCAGGTCGCCACTCTCCTACAGTCTTCTTTGGGACCATGTGAAGAGGTGATGATCATGGATTGGATGAAGGACATACAATGCCCAGTACAAGCATATGCTCAAACTCACGTTGAGTTGCTTGCATTCTTCTCTCAGGAGACAAACAACAAGCACAAGCTGACACAGGAAGTCCCAGTTGTCTGTAGTCACACTGTGTGGTATAGGCTGATTCAAGGTTTCATCAATGTAACCAAAATTGAAATCGTGTATAATTACGGTGAAGTCTGTATCAGGTAGTGAGCATAGGGTCCTGAGGGATTGGCACATGAAATACTTTAGTGGGTGAGTCCATCAAGCAACTATTTGTTTGTCATGTCTACCAATGGTGTAGGAAGTCAGCACCTATAATAGGGCATTTCACATCTACAATGATTACACCCCACCCAGTGAAACTTGTGTCTGAGGTCAAGGTTCAGTGTGAATGACTTCGTGCCATATGCGGGTGTTGGGGTGTTGTTCACAGCCTGAAGACAAATATCCTGATGGTGTGGACAATCTGTATGTAAAGGAGGTATGATGTGCTGACATTTACCTTTGTAGTGACAAGGAAGCGAGTTCCATATGATGTGTCAGTTACAAAAAGAAGGCGACTTACAAATGGCCACCAGTGCTCGTCGCTGCTAGCATGGGGTCTGTCTTTTTGCCCAATCACAAGGTGGCTTACACTTTTTCTTGGCTGCAGTACTGTACTTCTGGTAGTACCAGCAAAGTACTTGGGTTCCAGGAGAGATGGGAAGAGGTTATATTGAGTGAGAAGCAGGTTGTCTGGACGTATAGTTGGGCTTGCGAAGTGTCTATATGGTGTCTTGAAGCCGACATAAAGGTGTTCCACTTTTTAAGCAAGGAAGTAGGAGGAGGAGGTTGTGTTTACTGAGGTGATGGAGGGCATGGAAGAGAACGCAGACACCTTTTAGTATCTTATCAGCCAGTTGTGCTAGCTGAGCGAAACTGACAGAGCCATTAGTAGAACTCAAGACCATTCTAGCTTGAGGTAAGGCACTGTGCCTGGTATTAAAACTAGTGTGCTACCTATAACCTAACAAATCCTTTACCTAGCAACACAGTGCTGGCACTCCTCGGTATTAAGTTTAGCCTACTGCCAATAAATCCCTTACCCAACCAAATTACTGCTGGCACTGTAACCTGGTATTAAAGCTAGCCTGCTGCTAAATTGTCAATTAATCCTGCAGCTCGTTCCTTAAAACTCCTTTCTACACTGTAAACCAAAAAGGTGTGTAGTTCACACCAAATTAAGCGTGAATCACTTGTAACATTAGTCATACCAAAATATGGTGTGATGCGCACACCTCGTCGCTTTGGTGTAAAGTACACGCCAAATTTAGTGTGAGTTCATACCATAGGTGCCAACTGTCCCGGATCATCCGGGACAGTCCCGGATTTATCACTCTGTCACGGAGTCCCGGAAAGTGCAATGGTATGTCCCGGAAGCCTGCAGGTTGAGTTGGCCGCAAGAAAAACTTGAATAACTTTAGAACGGAAGCAGCTACGCATCCGGGGTTAGCACCATTGGAAAGCTCGCGCCGAAGCGGTTAAAAATATTACCTCAGTATATTCCAAAATCGGAGATATAGTGCTATTCCAAAACTCAATACAAAAGTCTATGGGAATAGAATAACCACAGGTTTCCCGCTCAAAACGCGTCCGCTTTTAGTCGCGGTATATGGCTCAATTGATCACGCGGCAGTCTCCATTAAGAATTTTGTAAACAATGGCTTCTTCTCAGATTGCTGCGTTTCTAGCTTTGTGTCGCGATTAGCTTAGGTTGTGAGTGTGGAAACAGGATAGACAAAGTGCCCTGTTGTCACAGAGGGTACAGGACCACCTAATTGGATGTAGGTAAGATTATTTGTCTCTGTTCAATATCAACTGCCGTATAGCAAATATCACAGTGATTATAGCTATCATTTAGCTAGCAACTTGTAATACAGCCACACTTAAGCTGTTTGCTGTTAAATTGTGTGCTTGTCAAAGCCGTGTTTATGCCAATTCCTTTTCTTCACGACTGTAGATGCCGTTTATTGTAAGGATTAGGACCAACTCAGGCAGCACTCCTCCTTCAACTCGGATCACAATTTTATCATTTTCATCAATTTTTATATACATAAGTAAATGAAATAATTGATTAATTTTATTTAACAAGAAAGTCTAGTAGCTTTAGCTACAAGTTAACAGTGCTGTACTGCTGAATCCTGTGAATATCAGAATATTTCTTGGGATACAGTAGGTAGAATCGACTGATTTTAATCCTGTCTTCAGAAAAAAGCCTTACCAGTTTGCGTTTTCCATCTGCTGAACATTATCTGCTCAACTTGGACATACTATAGTGAAGTAGTATGTCCTTGGTTATTTACTTATAGCTGTGCTAGCCAGCTGGCTGTCTAGACCTAATCAAAGCTACTAGTTTAATGGTGAAGAAGAAGAACAGCTATTGTAATTTTAAACTTTTGCATAGATGATGTCATTAAAAATTATGTCATTGTGGGTGTGTTATTAGGGTGTGGCCAGGGTGTGGTTTTTGTCCCTGAAATAGATTCTGGAAAGTTGGCACCTATGTCATACCATAATCAGTATGACATACTTACATTAATGCTGAATTATATTGATTCTACATTATATCAACATTATTTTCCAAAAAGAGACAGGTGTAATCCCTGATCTCATTAATCAGAGGCCCAAAATCTTAGTCAACTCTCTTACCTAGCACGCAACAAGTGTACAACACATTTATAAGGCAGATTACAATGATAATACCTGCACATGAATATAATTAATGTTCGGTAAAGGGTCCATGCTATTCCCTTGAGTGTGAATTTCACACTAAGTGTGCATTCACACTAGGCAGAAAGTGTGAAGGACACACTATGCATAGATGGTTGGCATTCACACCACCAGTTTGGTGTGAATTTTGTGGGTTTTCACGCTATAATTTTTACAGTGTACTGCTTATAGTCTTGTAAAGCCGAACACAACTTTCAGAAGCCTGGAAGTTTCTAACAGACTTTAACAAGTGTGGGTAGGGAGATTCCCACCTGCTGGATTGACAAGGCTGATATGACCATGACCATAGTGGAGTGATTCTTACATGTAGGGCTGGAGTAGCTTGACTCGTCACTCTTTACAATGTGCTTGTTGTCTTCTTGGTCTTGAGGAGTCCAGAAACATGGAAAGCCTCTTCATAGACACTTTATCAATCTTGAAGGAAAAAAGGTAAAGTATTTGCTCACACTGGCAGAAATTACACATACTTTCCTAATTGTTTATAGTCTACTGTATTATTTATCGCTTATCATGATTATTGTTTTGTTTTGTTTTTCTCTTGTCTTTTTTCTGTTATTGTTATTGTATTTCTCGTACCAGACTCTGATGTCATTGTTGCATATCTGTCCAAATGGTATATTTCATTTCAATCTATCTCTGGGCATAGTAAGGTTGAGAGAGGGGGAGAAGGGAGATTAGACAGCAGAGGGAATGGGCAACAATAGCTATTTAAGAGAGATGGGGGATTTGATCTAATAATGGGGGTGACCCTGATCTTGTTATGGTGGGCTGTGGCCCGATTTAAGATAATAATAGGGGCAGGGTTTAGGAGAATAACAGGGGCAGGGTTTAGGAGAATAACAGGGGCAGGGTTTAGGAGAATAAGAATAACAGGGGCAGGGTTTAGGAGAATAACAGGGGCAGGGTTTAGGAGAATAACAGGGGCAGGGTTTAGGGAATAACAGAAGTGGGGTTAAGGAGAATAACAGGGGCAGGGTTTAGGAGAATAACAGGGGCAGGGTTTAGGAGAATAACAGGGGCAGGGTTTAGGAGAATAACAGGGGCAGGGTTTAGGAGAATAACAGAAGTGGGGTTTAGGAGAATAACAGGTGCAGGGTTTAGGAGAATAACAGAAGTGGGGTTTAGGAGAATAACAGGGGCAGGGTTTAGGAGAATAACAGGGGCAGGGTTTAGGAGAATAATAGGGGCAGGGTTTAGGAGAATAACAGGGGCAGGGTTTAGGAAAATAGTATCCAAAACTAGAATAGCAGAATTGGGCAAGGCCTAGTCTAAAGTGCAACTAGTTGCTTCTACTCTACTTTATGATTCCAAACTGACCGCATCAAATAATATTTTCAACACTTGAAAGTTCTTACTATCTTTGCTCAACAATGGAACTCAACCGCTATCTTCTTTTCCAGCATGGACATAACTGACTCTCTCACTATAAAGAACATTGCTATAAACTGTGTAGCAACCGTCACATGCTGAGTGTCGAGTTCGTTTTAGATTTACATGCATAATATATTGTTTACATGTACTTGGCACAGCAACCATAATCTCAATTAAATCAAGATGCAATTAAAATAGTAATAAGTAAAGCTTAGATCTCAAACTGTTAGCCATACTCTAAAACCATAGAACCTATAACTACTTTATACAGTGATTCTGTAGTGTGCACCTGCAATATTGATAATCATACACCCACTGCATTAAGTTTTATGGCGTTTATTCCTTGCAGCATATGTTAATCAGGTACAGCAAAGTTTGACTGTGTGTGGTTTAAGGTCATGGCTACACATTACAAAGAACCTGTTGATTCTGGACAGGACAGCAGAAGAACATCTGGAGCCACTAGTGCCCTGTTCTGTTGGAGTTGCAGGAGGATAGGTCAGAACTTGAAGTTGTTCAATGCTATAGCTAATGTTGTGTTGTGGATTCATGATTTGGCCTCTTCAGCCACAACTCCACCCAATGTGAATAATGTGCCTTACTGGTGTGTTTGTAGCTCTTAGGGAGACTGAGGTTTCAGACAAACACTTCATGTGAAGGAATGATGTTTGTCTGTGTAAGTCATAAACGAGATAGTGCTAACAAACATTATATTCGTGTGTGTTGACCTCGCAATTCTCTGCTCATGCACAGTGATTTGTAAATACTGGGAGAACAGAGCCAGAGGGGCTTGGTCATCTAGCCAGATGGGGTGTGTCTTAACATCTTATCATGACAATGGAGTGCCTATCTGTTAATACAATACTCCATACTTGTTGATTAGTTGAAGGTGTGGGAGAGTGGGGAAAAGTTCCCCTCTGCCTCTTCACTGATCCGAATCTCTAATCTAGCACGTTACTTGAGAGCGGAGTTCCTGACAGCAACTTGTGCCAAACTACGCAGCAAATGGTGCTGCAGGTAAATAGGGTGATTGCGAGAGGTAAGTAGGTAATGGTGGAACCCAATGGAAGCATAGGACATTAATTCAAAGCGCAACACATTTGGCAATACTTCAACTAAAAAGTTACGCATCAAGAAGTTTGTATGAAGGATGCAACCTGTAGAATGTAACTACATAATGTATAATACTAATGGTGACTGCAAATTGCCTGATGTTAATTCTGTGCATGGGTCCCATCTAATGCCCACCTTAGAGCTTGTCAAACAAGCTGTCAAGAAGTATGAGTAGTACAACATACAATATGTACTAACATCTGCTTAATAGATAGTAGCTCCATTCAGCATACATCGACTAGTGTAAAAGATTCTTCAATTCAATAACCACACAACAAAGACCAATATAACATACAAACAGAAAGTTATAAAAATGATGGCAGTTCCTGTGGAGCCATATTTCATACGGTTTTAACAAAATGAAAGAAGTGCACCATCTTTCGTAACCTATCCACAGACTCTGAGCATTGCTTGTAGCCTTCTTTGGTGTACGCATCAGAGACTTTTCTGTTGACCTTCTTCATCATGCCACTGAGGTTTTCTTGGTAAGCATGGTTAACAAAGATTTCACACAGCTGAGACACAAACCAGGATCCATGGCGACGGCTGCGATAGGCTGCATTGCCAGGAGGAGTGGCAAAGCCAAAGAAAAAGTCAGCCTCCTGAGGAATTGTTGCTGTGATCTTGGCAGCTGGTGGGTTGCCATCTTTCTGAATGTCTAACCCCACCTTCTCCTGCTCACCACGGCACGCCTGCACAAAGAATATTTTAGGTTTGCCCCTGAGTGTGGGACTCAATTTCATAGTGGCTGCTAGTTCCTGGAAGTTCACCTCAAGACTGTCAGCTCCGTGAACTACATTGTCTTCTCCGTGGGTCAGCACACAACAAACAAAGCTGTCATAGTTAGAGTGATCTTTGGTGGCAAACTCCAACATGCAATCTTGCATACCCAAAGCTGTGAGGTTTTCTTTCACTACTACTTCATACCGGAGATATTTAAACGTTTGCATTAAATGGGACTGATCTATGGTGGCTCCTCCCCTATGAGGGTGGGCTTTATTTGGATCATGAGGATGATGAAAATCGTAGTTGTTCAAAATGAGACAATACCCGTGAGGCGTTTTATTCATGGGGTAGTAGTCATCTGTACTCAATGAACCCTGACCCTGTGAACTGCTCATGTTGGCATGGTAACGATGGAGTTCCTCTGTGAGTGAAGATACCTCTTGGTTCTTAGCAGCCAGCAGTTCCTGTAACTTCTGAATATTAGAAGTGTATGTCTCAGCCTCTCCGTCTCTTTGTTGCAGCATATGTTCGCTCATTGTCTGTTGGTCCTGCAGCTGTCCCTGCAGATACGCAATCTCCTCTTCCATTTGCCTCATTTCCCCTTCTTTCATGGCCAGCTCATAAAGCTGGTTGCCACCACTCTGTGGGGAATGGTTTCCTTCCAATGGATTGAATGTGAACCCAAACGGACCAGCGTGAGATGGACTGGATTGAGAGGTAGTACTATGAGAAGTGACCACACCATTATCGGAAAGGTGGGTGGAGCCAATGGGTGTGGCCATACCATTATTGGAATAGTTGTTCTGAATTTTGTGTGTGTCCTTGGAGTAGCTAGAGTGACGTGAATCATCCACAGGGAATTGATGAATCTGCCCCGGGGACACAAAGTTGGCATGTGTCCTGTGACCTTCCTCAGACACCTGGATAGACCCTGGCCCTCCATCTGATGACTCCGGCATGGACAGTTCTGGATGGTTACAGCTACTAACAGAAGACAAGGATTCTGGGTGGTAAGTGGGATCTGGACGATGAGCGGGGTCTGGATTATCTATGTGAGTGACATCATGACTTCCAGCACCACTGCCGTAATAGTTACCTACAATCACATCACATCACACAGTTCATGAAGATCAATCAACATCTTCTATTAAAAATAAAACACATTTATACCACCCACCAGATGCCACCCACCCACCAGGCACTTCCCACCTACCAAGCACCACCAACTAGGCACTACCCACCTACCATCCACCACCCACCCACTAGGCACCACCCACCCACCAGGCACCACCCACCCACCAGGCACTACCCACCCACCAGACGCCATCCACCAACCACCCACCACATACCATCCACTACTCATTATACAAGGAAAAGGTGCCTTTACATTCTCATTGATCAAGCCTGACAGAGTGAGGACAATCTCAAGGCCTTTTTGTCAAGTAAGTAAACATTTTTGTTGAGTAATTGGTAAGTGAGTGAGACACTATCACACATACTTGTTCAATGGACATACCAACTCAAGACTTACCTTCGTGATTAGACTATTGGACAATAACCTTTTAAGTAAGAACAACACTGTTGTGTACGGTGTATAACGATGACTAATTAAACTGCATTAACTTACCACCGCCACTGATTCAAATAAAAAATGAACTCCGGTAAGTTTTAAAACAATTCAATTTCTTTGGATGATACGAGTAAAGATCGCTAAACTGGAGGATTCTGTTTAGGAAGTTTGGGATGGGGTCGGCCACCAAGTTAACATTAAATGAGAGGGTCAAAGTACAAAAATGACATACATACGTACACACATATATACAAACAAATATCCCCGATTCTCAATTAGACACAACTGTATACAGTAAAACCTCCAAATAGTGACGACATTGGGGACAGGACTGTTGGTCTCTTTTCAGAGGTTGGTCCTTTCTCAGAGGTTCTTTTGTAAATGTCATTATTTGTGATAAAGAGTTAGGGAAAATTGAATTATAAATACATTCATTAATTGATGCATGTCTTGTTGTGGTTACCTGAATGGTGTCCTGATGACAAGCATCTTACAAGAAAAAATTTCTTCTGAAATCTCAATAGCCTTCTTGTGGCTATTGGTAACTAATTAGCTATTTCTCCACCACATTCATCTACTCTGATAAGGATGTGCTGCCACTGGAGATGCAATTTTCTTTATAAAAAAACTTTCCAGAAAAAGGGGTTTGTTTGAGGCACGAACCACACCAGTCTTTATTTTGGTAGCAAGCCAGGTGATTTTTCCTAGTAGCACTTGCTGTCCTATGGATATTATTTCCTGCACTTTTGTTCATATGAACATTATATAGAAGCATCAAACTTTCAGCGAGCATTTTGCAAAGACCTTTTGTCCCAGACAAAATTGGATACCGTAGAAGTAGTGTAGAAGTAGTGTAGTGTAGAAGTAGTGTAGTGTAGAAGTAGTGTAGTGTAGAAGTAGTGTAGTATAGTGTAGTGTAGAAGTAGTGTAGTGTAGAAGTAGTGTAGTGTAGAAGTAGTGTAGTGTAGAAGTAGTGTAGTGTAGAAGTAGTGTAGTGTAGAAGTAGTGTAGTGTAGAAGTAGTGTAGAAGTAGTGTAGTGTAGAAGTAGTGTAGTGTAGAAGTAGTGTAGTGTAG
>WLWD01006378.1_pt1 | contig 10947 bp, 11 predicted proteins | sample 6712731 | NCBI WGS metagenome assembly WLWD01 (sample SAMN12718690, study PRJNA576275) | sponge metagenome | isolation source: marine sponge | host: Mycale hentscheli | place: New Zealand: South Island, Marlborough, Capsize Point | collected 2014-11-01
AGAGAGAGAGAGGGAGAGAGGGAGAGGGAGAGAGAGGGAGAGAGAGGGAGAGAGAGAGGGAGAGAGAGGTGGTGACGTTGAATTTACTAAACTTTGAGTAGCCATGGATACACGCCCACAGACGTAGTGGTGTCAACCTTATTAAAATTACTACCCACATCACTTGGGAACTTCAAGGAACTGTCCTTTCCTTTAAATAGATAGTGCACACAATATCCTCACAACTGATTGGGTGTGGCCAGACTCTGCTCTGAGATTAGAGCTTCAATGCCCTCAATCATCAGGCTAGATATAACTCAGTGAAACTGATGTCCCTTTACCTTCTTCCTTACACATAATTAAACAAGCCAGAACGTTAGTGTCCTAGGCAACGCCCACTATTGTTACACCCACACACATACGTTTGGATCAGCCCATCACGGACGTTGTTAGCCACGATGGCCTTCACGAACCCTTCCACGTTGTAGTCTTCTTTAAACCCTTTCAGATTGTTCTCAGCTGTCTCCACTTCCAATTGTTTGTCGCTATAGATACCCTCCAAAATGGAGTGGATTATCATCAACCCTTTACCTAAAACACCGATAATTCACATGAAGAACCACTCCCCTGAATATATAACCTGACTGACACGTGCACATGACATCTGGTATAATATGGTACGGTGTCATCACAATTACAAGTCCAACTCACCAGCCTTGAGCTGACTGGCAAAGCTGAGTTGTTTAGGCTGTGCTGGGAGGAGGTTAGAGTCCAGCTTACACAGCACCAGGATCTGAGGGCGCCAGTTCTTGGTGTGGGTGGGGCCTTCCTCCAGCTTCAACAAGGCATAGCGGGCAGCTTGAAGGCTCAGACCTTGAACCCCATCTCCCCACTCCTTCTCCGCACTGGAACATGAAACACAAGTCAGGGTTACCGTGACAACGAATATAATACAACCATGGTAGCAAAACACAACCACCGCATCATAAAACATTTGAAGTTCCACTCTGGGCAGTTTCTGTGATCCATCTGTTGGCATTAATTCTAAATGTTGCTCACCCTCTGTATTCGATGTACTTGTAGATGATGAGTGCTAGTATGAGCGCGACGAGGGCATAGTACCAGGACACCAGGAACATGAGCACCAGACAGAGCAACGCCCCCACCAGGGAGGTGGCCCAGTGGTAATAGCGGAACCTCGGCCGCCAGCTGGGAGCTTTCAGGTACGACTGGAGAACACACGCGAAGTTTACAAACATGTAGCAGATGAGGAAGAACCTAAGCACAAACAACACATCCAATATATGGTTAGTTAGAGTTCAAGCAAACTTGAGTTCCAGGAAATATATAGTGAGAGATGACACCGTTTCTATTTCAAATTTACTCAACTCTGCCCACCTTACTAAAACCCCGCCCATCCAACTAAAACCCCGCCCACATCTTACATGGTGAGAATGGGAGCCACAAGGTCCAGCGATGCTATCAGAATTCCAACTTCAGACAGGAGAGCCGTGAGGATGAGAGCGAAGCTAGGCTCTCCGTTCAGACCCGTCCGCTTGAAGAAACTCAAGAAACCGATGAGGTTGTCGTTAGCGATGGCTTGCATGAGGCGTGGCGCTCCCGTCAAGGTCTGAAGTGCCGCCCCCAGAGTGGAAGAGAGGGAGCCCACGAGGATGATCCAGCGCGTCGGCCATGCCAACAAGGACACAGTCAGACCAGCTGCATCTCCAAACTGATCCAGGAGCAACAGGCGTCTGATGGTGGAACCAAAGAACAACACACAAGTCAGGTCTACACACAAACACGCATACAAACACACATCTGGTCAAGGAACACTAACCAAACACCAACCCTGCCTCTCCAGTGCTGTAGTCTTCAACCTATGCCACCCTTTACCCAATATTAGACATGTGACTTATGGTATAAAATTACAAACAGGATACATATAAGTGTTGTAGTTGCTATGGCAGCCAAGGTGCCGATGGGTATGGACTTTTGGGCATCCTTCAAATCTCCTGAACGATTAGAGCCTGCCATGATACCTACAAACACATGCACACACACACACACACCCTCATCACCACGCCCACCATGATGAGATGTCCCCACCCACCAGTCACTGAAGGGAAGAAGATACCAATGAGCACTAGGAAGCTAGTTGTGAGTGTGGCTGTCACCTGCGGAGCCACGCCCTCCACTCCGGGCATTACTTCATCCCTCCTCAGATAGCTCAGACCACCATTCTCTATACATACACACATACAAACCTTAACACCACACCCATCATAAAAGACCACACCCTCTCTAAGAAACCACACTCATCCTCATACACCACACCCACCCTCTCTAAGACACCACGCCCGCCCTCAGACACCACACCCACCCTAAAAGACCACACCCTCTCTAAGAAACCTCACCCTCAGACACCACGCCCACCCTCAGACACCACACCCACCTACGATGGTGACGCTGCGAGTGAGGCCAGGAATGCCATCCACACAAGTGGGTGGAATGGTCCAGTTCCCTCCTACCGGGTCAGTCAGAGACTGGTTCACATTATCAGAACCCACAAAATAGAACCGATCCTTGAAGGACGTACGAAGAGCCACGTTCAACAACGAACAAAACTAACAACAACAAAACAACAACATGAGCAATAAACATGTGTAGAAAACTATAGCAACAGAAAACACCAAGCGAAATAAACTTTCAGGAAAACCCAATGAGCTAACCTAGACAGATGTATGTACGTGTGTATGTATGCATGAGAAACATACGTATGTATGAAACTATGAATTAGAGCTAGGAAATATGTTGCACTGATAAACCCGACATCGCGAAGTGATATTTCAATTGCATTGCGTGATACTATTGTACGGGTTGTTAAATTAATGCAGGGAACTTCACGCCATGACAGATTACAGTATATGGACCAGCTATTTCATTGTTTGTAAATTCAAATTCTAGTTTTAGGAAGCCAACACAGTCTTCCCAAGGACGAACTTAGACTGGAAGCTGATGAACACGGCAAGCTCAGTTTGGATCTAATTTACTTTGTTTAAATACTAGTGATGTGCTTGAGCACAAATGGCGAGCGAGCCTAAAGACTATACTATTTTTATATGAATGATTTTGATTCTAACACTGAAGCTACTGAAAATAAGGTCTAGTTTTTAAATTTCGCATACATGGTAAAGGGATTTCAGTGCAATTGAATTGAAGGAAAATAACAACAACAAAACAATACACGTTATTTAAAAGTTTTCTTTGTGATATTCTTTAGCTAAGTGGTAGTTGTAACGCACAACTGGACATGCACCTACACAGACTTACCTTCGCGGTAGTCTAGTGGACAATGTATTTTCAAGTAAATACTGTTGCGCATGGCTTATAACCATGACAAAGGCGCATTGACTTACCACCGCCATTAACTCGAATAGAAATGGAAGTCCCTTAAGTTTTCAAGTTTTAACTGCACCCGCAAAAGAATTCAAAACGGTAAACAATTCAATTTCTAGGGTGATACGGGTACTGATCAATAAACCAGAGGATTCTGTTTAGTGCAATTTGGGACGGGGGTCGACCACATAACTAACACAAAAACGCGAGAGTCAAAGTACAAAATGACATACGTACGTCCAAACATATATACAAATAAACAAACATCCCCGATTTTCAATTGTGTTACCCCTGTAAGTGTCTCGCTCGCTACGCTCGCTCGCCAATTATTTATGAAATATCGTGATATAGCGTTTTATCGCGATAATGCAAGTATCGTATCACCTGTGATTATCCAATATCACCAGCTCTGAATGTATGTCTCTGTAACATGTGTGTGTTTGAATGCAGGCATGCATATGCATGTGTGTGTGTGTGTGCAAGTGTGTGTGTGTGTGTGTGTGTGTGTGTGTGTCAATACCCTATTCTAGCATGGTCTAGCTAACAGTCAGCTATGGTATGGCATTGCAGGTACAGACGAGGTAAGTGCTATTAATTGTGTCTATCATAAACATCCCAGGGAGAGGGAGTGTGAGAGAGGGAGTGTGAGAGAGGGAGTGTGAGAGAGGGAGTGTGAGAGAGGGAGTGTGAGAGAGGGAGTGTGAGAGAGGGAGTGTGAGAGAGGGAGTGTGAGAGAGGGAGTGTGAGAGAGGGAGTGAGAGAGAGGGAGTGAGAGCCGGGATTGTGGAGAGAGGGAGTTGTGAGCGCGGGCGTCGGTTAATCGATGGCGTTGTGAGAGAGGGATGCCAAGAGGATTGTGCGAGAGGGAGTGTGAAGAGGGATGCCAAGAGGGAGTGTGAGAGAGGGAGTGCCAAGAGGGAGTGTGAGAGAGGGAGTGTGAGAGAGGGAGTGTGAGAGAGGGAGTGTGAGAGAGGGAGTGAGAGAGAGAGGGAGTGCCAAGAGGGCGGAGTTAACTCTCACGTCATGTGAGCTAGAAGGAGATAAAGACAGAGTTAGAGACAGCCTCTGGACACACCCCCAGTCTCTGGCCACACCCCCAGGGAGGAAGAAGAAGAGACTCACCCCTAGTGTAGAGTTGGTGTCATTCTCAAACCTCAGCTCTGCCATCTCTATGGCCTCCAGATTACAACTCAACGGACCTTGGAGAGCAGTGCCGTTGATGGTGCAGACACTAAAACAAACACACAAACATAAGGAAAGCTTTAAAAATCACAACAGACCACTTAAATTTTCAAACACACGCATTGCTAACATACAAACACACACACATACATACTTGACTCTAGACTGAGGGTTCAGAGCGCCTGCATAAATGGACACCACTGCGATAATGACTGCCACCAGACAGAAGGTAGCAAACCAATTGACCTGTTGCAAAACACACACACATAAAGGGGTGTGGTCACTAAATGAGGGGTGTGGTTGGCACTCACAATCTTGACTCCCACGAAGACAATGAGTGACAGTAGAATGAGCAAGATGGTGCCGTACACACGGATGTTGTTGAATAGAGCGGATGGATTACCTCTCAACTCACCAAACAGAGATGCCTGAGGCACTATGTACGTCTACACGCACACACAAACAAACATGACAGTCGGCAGTCTTGTATGCCAATGAATTCACTAAGTGGTAGAAATGACGTCCTATGTCGCACTAGGATGGCTACTTCCAACTAGAATATAAGCTACAGTCCCGCAGTTCTTATCAAAAAACTCATTTCATTGGTTAATCAAATCATGTGACCAATTATAGCGCCGCGCGTGACCAATTATAGCGCCGCGCAAGGGCTAGGGGACCAATCAGAAGAATTCTTTGATAAGAACTGCGGGATGGCTCAATATAAGAGCTGTTTGATTCTATATAAAGCTCACCACTAAGATCTCCACCGCCCCCACAATGTAGAGAGATGCTCCAAATGTATTGGCCAAGTAGAACAGAATACCAACTGCTCCTCCGAACTCTGGACCCAGGTTACGAGATATCATGAAGTACGCCCCACCAGCTACACATGACAACACCATGACAACACCATGACAACAGATGGAATGATAAACACTGGGAGATAACTAACACACAACACATTGTACAAACACATGGCAAAGGTTAGAGAATGTGCAATCAACACAATAACACATAGCAACTGACACATCACACTTACACACATCACTAACAGGACCAAAAACATCCAATCCAAGCCTACTGTGTGTGTGTGTGTGTGCGTGCATGATGACTCACCTGGCACATGCCCATTGGTTGCTATGGCACTGAGAGATATGGCAGTTAGGAATGTCTGAAATAACACACACACACACATTATATAAATTCTACATGTGTACAGAGCTCTCAGCTAAAGAGTGGACAATTGAACAACACCTTGTTATATGTCGATGCAATAGTTTAGCCTTTCAAAAGTTGTACTTTAATTTATTAATGGTTTTAAAGCATACCTGAAGTCTTAGAACAATAATATTAATAGTGAAAGGCTGAGAACCGCCCATCTCTCGTAGACTGCAATGCTTTTCTCACCATTTTATTAGACGTCAGCAATTGTGCGGTAAATTGTCACATTACGTACTAAAATATTGCCACATACCTCCGTGGTGTGCGTATTCTAGAGATATTACCACATACCTCCGTGGTGTGCGTATTCTAGAGATATTACCACATACCTCCGTGGTGTGCGTATTCTAGAGATATTACCACATATACCTCCGTGGTGTGCGTATTCTAGAGATATTACCACATACCTCCGTGGTGTGCGTATTCTAGAGATATTACCACATACCTCCGTGGTGTGCGTATTCTAGAGATATTACCACATACCTCCGTGGTGTGCGTATTCTAGAGATAGCTGATGCTTGCCAGTTGTTGAGGTGTTGTCCTCTCTCTGCCTGGAGCACTATCTAACCTGGATGAAGCCTACTCTGGATTAACAAGGAGAGACTTCTGCACAGCAATGTAAGACTATATCAAAGGCTCCCAGAGAAGACACGATGCTGGCTCCCAGAGAAGACACGGTGCTAGCTCTAATCTCTCCTGGCTTTACTTAGCTCTCTCCACCCCCTCCCCTCCCCTCAATCACTCTCTTGCCCACATTGTTTTCCACATTCATTCTTTCAATCTTCATTGACAGCTTCATCAAACTTTTGATTTATTATAATCAAAATAACAGAAAGAAATTGCAACTGTGGCAATTAATAACTTGTGAATAACTTGTGCAGCTCATCTGAACAAGAGGCTGGAAGTTTCGCTGTAACTATGAATGGGTGTGGCACTTGTGAGCTGTTCTGACATTTCATTAGTAATAAAGACCAACCTTTGTTGCTATGGTAATAGCAGTGGCAATTCACTTAACTAGTGTTTCATTGAAGTGCAAACTCAGTCTGCAAGTTCTAAGATTACATGAAGGATTTAAGGTATTGAAACTTGCCAGCTAACTCATATCAAACTAAACTTTGCCAGCAAAAATAGAATCTTGTGTATAAACTGTGGATTGCACGGCAGTTTATTGGATTAGCGAAATCTTACCTTAAAGAACGGCCCAGAACGGTAACAGTCATTGCGAACTTGGGAAACAGGTCATTCATCTATAAAGCACGCTGGCGTTGGTAAAGTAAGTATCAGCTAACAGGATCAACCAATGTCAGGTGCACAGCTCTGCCGGCATGTTTACATATGTGATCCACTGATAACGACCAGTACACGTCACAAATTGGTGATCTTTACCATACAAATGCAAAAGTTTAACAGAAAGCAGCTACTTAGTACAACATTTAAGATTAATTTTTGAGGGAGTTCTCCGTTGACATCGCATAATTAATAATAAATTTCTCTCTTATATCAACGTTTTTTAAAAAATACATAATGATAGTAACGAGGTTTTGACAGTCCTACTGCTGTCCTCATCAGGTGACAAAAATTAGTGAATTTGAATGAAAAATGCAGATATGGATAAATCATATAAGAGTTCTTTACAAATGTTAGTCACTAGTAGTGAATGAAACACTGCTATATGCTGCAGCAAGACGTAAAGGATGCAAATGCATGTAAGATGTGGTTAATTAGGCAGCATTTAGGCTTGACATGAACGTGTTTCCACACACGAATTTGACATTAGCTAGGCTTGCATCTGAAACTTTGGAACCACTAAAACATCTTATCTTTGAAATTTTTATTTACTATTTTTTAAGGTTGTTTATACTTCTATGACGTTATCTCCCAGAGATTTCCTAATTACCCCATATGTTCCCCTCTTACAATCTGTGGGGAACTGGATTCAACAAACAATAGACTAATATTGTGCTCTTGTGTTCTCTTTAATACCAGAGCAGACTTTGTAACTGGTTGCTAGTTAGGAGCCTGCCTGACTTTCAGGTGAGACTGTTCTTGGTTCTAATTGTACATCACCACTGTAAGACCAGCAGCATTTGTGGCTAGTTTGAAGCCAGGCTGTTTCAAAATGGGCTGGCCTGTTTGAAAATGGTCTGTAACATCTATAATAATTTTAACACATTAGGCTATGAAATGTCGGACTCTCAGACATTACAACCTGATATTTGCTGGATTCCTCGCTGAAACATTTTTTTGCTGAAATGCCAAATTTTGGCGGAATGAGTGATATTATGACACTAATTTTTTTTGTTATGAAACTTTAGCTAATATTATATAATCAGCACACAAAATTAGAAAGATTCATATAAATATTTTCTCTTTTCCCTGTTTAAAACACTTTTAAAATTACTGTTTAAGAGCTCTCACTTCAGGTCCCTCTTACCACAAAAGTAACCTCACAACCACAAAACCCCTTGTGGGAAGGTTGATGTGATGTTTATGTGCAAGTACTCCAAATTCTAAGAATTCATCATATACACTTCAAATATTATCATAGATTAAGTAACTGTTACAAATCCCCAAAGTATCCACTCTCTAAACTGACTGAAAACACTGGAACTGTGAGTCCTGCATAGGTCAACTGAAGCGAACTCTGGTACAGTAACTAGCCACGCCCATTTAATATGGCACCCTCCTAAAGAGAGAGCTAGTAAGAGAGGAAGTGTCCTCCATGAAGTACGTGTGCTGCCTGTTAACACGTCCTATACTAAGAGAGACTAGTAAGAGAGGAAGTGTCCTCCATGAAGTACGTGTGCTGCCTGTTAACACGTCCTATACTAAGAGAGACTAGTAAGAGAGGAAGTGTCCTCCATGAAGTACGTGTGCTGCCTGTTAACACGTCCTATACTAAGAGAGACTAGTAAGAGAGGAAGTGTCCTCCATGAAGTACGTGTGCTGCCTGTTAACACGTCCTATACTAAGAGAGACTAGTAAGAGAGGAAGTGTCCTCCATGAAGTACGTGTGCTGCCTGTTAACACGTCCTATACTAAGAGAGACTAGTAAGAGAGGAAGTGTCCTCCATGAAGTACGTGTGCTGCCTGTTAACACGTCCTATACTAAGAGAGACTAGTAAGAGAGGAAGTGTCCTCCATGAAGTACGTGTGCTGCCTGTTAACACGTCCTATACTAAGAGAGACTAGTAAGAGAGGAAGTGTCCTCCATGAAGTACGTGTGCTGCCTGTTAACACGTCCTATACTAAGAGAGACTAGTAAGAGAGGAAGTGTCCTCCATGAAGTACGTGTGCTGCCTGTTAACACGTCCTATACTAAGAGAGACTAGTAAGAGAGGAGAGAGGAAGTGTACTTCCATGATGAAGGTGTGTGCATGTTGTTAACACGTCCTATACTAAGAGAGACTAGTAAGAGAGGAAGTGTCCTCCATGAAGTACGTGTGCTGCCTGTTAACACGTCCTATACTAAGAGAGACTAGTAAGAGAGGAAGTGTCCTCCATGAAGTACGTGTGCTGCCTGTTAACACGTCCTATACTAAGAGAGACTAGTAAGAGAGGAAGTGTCCTCCATGAAGTACGTGTGCTGCCTGTTAACACGTCCTATACTAAGAGAGACTAGTAAGAGAGGAAGTGTCCTCCATGAAGTACGTGTGCTGCCTGTTAACACGTCCTATACTAAGAGAGACTAGTAAGAGAGGAAGTGTCCTCCATGAAGTACGTGTGCTGCCTGTTAACACGTCCTATACTAAGAGAGACTAGTAAGAGAGGAAGTGTCCTCCATGAAGTACGTGTGCTGCCTGTTAACACGTCCTATACTAAGAGAGGCTAGTAAGAGAGGAAGTGTCCTCCATGAAGTACGTGTGCTGCCTGTTAACACGTCCTATACTAAGAGAGGCTAGTAAGAGAGGAAGTTGTTATAAACTCACAGCAGTGCAGCAGAGAGCAACCAGGAAGAACGACATGCCCACACCTGCCACGCCCACTATCCACGGCAATCTGATGAAGAGAATAACTCCAAGGATGTTTTGTACTGTTGGCAAATACACGCCCATAATGGTGCCAAGGTTAGCCTGGAGACATAGACCACACCCACCAATTACACATGACAATGATGGTTAGACCACGCCCACCAAATACACATGACAATGATGGTTAGACCACGCCCACCAAATACACATGACAATGACAGTTACCAAGAGACTATAGATTTACTAAGCCACACCCACTAACAACCTAAACATTCAGATTATTATATTTATTTGCATTCTGGACAACAATAACAATAAACAACAAAACAATAACACAACAATGTGTGATGGAGACACTATCAAACAAAGCCAGCAATCATTCACTCCTTTTAGCTTCTGTCTGGAGCTGCACAACCCGTAGGACTCCAACTGCATCGCCCTGATGTTGTCAGAATACCGAATGCTGGGAGCCTTGGGAGTATTAAACTCCTTCAGCTTTTCTTCAGCTCTTGAAAAAGAGGACCTCTTGGATAGGCTTGGCTCCAAGTTAGTAATATACCAGCCAACAATTCTGTGACTGATTTCGACTTCGTTTACTGCTGCTAGTAGAACGATGAGAATCCATACAGCCGATTGCAGTTAGGGAAAGTCCCGTCTTACCGCTCAGGGAAATAACCGTTCGACCTTAGCTCGTTAACTAGTTACGTTTAATGACGAACTACCGCAAAATCTTGACGTAAAAAAAAAATGGCGTAAAATGTATTAGAGTGAATGAGAAAAGTTCTGTTCTCCGTTTTCCATTCTCTAAACAGGCAGTTTTACTATTGTAAACATTATTGGGATGATGAAGAAAAGGTATGTGTATGTTAAATGACTGTAGTGAGGGTCTATACAGTAGTTTCAAAAAATCCACTCTTTAAGTTGGAAGCACTGTATAAATAATGGAATTGAATACAGAAAATGGAGTGAAGTACAGAGAATGGAATGGAGTACAGGAATGGAATTAAAGTGGACTATGGAATATTGGAATTGGACTAGTGAAATGAGGTTAGAGCAGTCATCAGTAAGTGATTTGTGTGGGTGTAGAGGTCATAGTTCAACCACCATCTGTCAGGGAAGCAGAATCAATTGGATGTGGTCTATCAGTGAAACCAAACACTTAATAACAGAAACCAACCCTCTGCTCTCTCTCACT
>WLWD01002913.1_pt1 | contig 10943 bp, 9 predicted proteins | sample 6712731 | NCBI WGS metagenome assembly WLWD01 (sample SAMN12718690, study PRJNA576275) | sponge metagenome | isolation source: marine sponge | host: Mycale hentscheli | place: New Zealand: South Island, Marlborough, Capsize Point | collected 2014-11-01
GGGGAATGCAAATCTAATCTTTTATCTTGCCTTGTTATAGTATAGTGTCTCTCTATATCTTTGTAGTTCTGTGTGATTAGGAATCGTCATTAGAGTATATTGCCATACTTGAACTATAATGGCTTGCATATAGCTCTAAGCAAAATGTTGTTACGCATCACCCATGACTATTATTTTTAGTAGTGTTTTGTAGTCATTCCATTATTGCCGATTTATTGTGGCCATACCATTTTTCTCTCCTTGTGTTTCAGAACAATGATTTCTATTCGCTTGGAGTTCATACTGTCTTGTCAATTGTATATGGAGGTAGTGGTATGCCTGTCTTTGCTGAGTCAGTTTATGGATACCTGGTCACAGACAAGTATGACAGTGTGAAAAGTAAAGCACAATATATTCCAGATGCATTCCTGAAATGTATTGTTCAAAAAGTAAGTTAAGATGAAACTATATAACCTGGTAAGAGTTGCTGGGTTTGGCAGATGCATTAGTACGTAACAGGAGGAATTATTATGCTTTTCTCTTTAGCTGAATACAGTGGAAGATGACGATGAGGTTAGAAGGATATTTTAAATGGATGACGCATTGGACTTGCTCTTGGTAACTGGTTACCGGAAAGCAGTGTGCTCATTAACCCAGTATGATTGTTCAAGTATCATCAACAGCTTGATAGATTATCATCTTTTGTTTAAAGTAAAATCTGAGATGGACCAGTATAGAGAGGGTTTACGTACTTTTGGTTTGTTGGAAAAACTGAAGAAAGACTCGGAACTGTGGAAACCATTTTTTGTGTACCAATGTAATGTTTTAACCCCAGGTAGGCTTTAAGCTATTATGGGTAGCTTACAATTATTATACAATTCCCAATTTATTTGTAGCTATATTATATAGCTACAGGGTTGTCCTCAGGGCGTGGACACGCGGCGTGGCGCCGCGCTACTCAAAGTTAAAAACAATTTTTTTATTTTTTTATTGTGAGTTTGGCGGTAACAAGAGAAAGATCAGGTCTAAGTAGAAAGCCAAGCAGACAATGCCCAGCAGGTCACAGATAGAAGTCTAGAATGCATGGGAGAGGAGCACTTATAGGAGGCTGTAGGTTTTACTGTAGCTAGGGCTGAAAAAAGGAAGAAAACAGGCAGACAGGTAGATTCAAATAAGCATCTGATTCAGTATTCTGTTGCATAAAAGAGTATTGATGCATGGGCATAACTGAAAAATACAAGAATAACATTATAACTAAGTGCAGTTTTCATCATTTCATTTTGTCTTCTTTCCCTTTGTCATATAATAACATCAAACAGTATCATAAGAAGAATTATTCTTAAATTTTAATTAATGATTGGTGGGCATGGCTTAGGGTGTGGTAAAAAATACCGCTCTACTTTTTTTCTCTGGGGACTACTCTGTAGCTATATATATATATTATTTAGAAGCCTTGATATTTTTACTTGAATTTTTTTGCATCACTCAAGTGTTCTGTATTCTCCTTATTGTATGCTTACTAGCTATTTAATGCTCCAAATAGAGCACATATAGCGAGTAAAATTAATGGAAAATGTATTGCAACTGGTTGAGTGAAATATTAAGAAATAAATAAATGACTTATTACACTCGTACAATATGAAAATGATATTGCACTCACGCCACATTTTGACTCGCCTCAGGCTCATGAATTATTTAGTGTGCTTTATATACAGTGCCACCGGCTTAAAGAGTAGAATTTTAGTTTTCTTAATGATTTGGTGATTATATATATATCTATTATATGAATATAGAGTGTCTTAAGTCTCTTTTGACTCCGAAATTTTCAACAAAAGGAAGCATTTATCGACAGCAGGAGGAACAAACTTATATGTTTTTTGTAGATGTTTTGGATGAATGTTATGGTAACAAAATATTTATAAGTTTAATAGCTAACTACATGTCTTTGATTCTTATATCTTTATATTATTATTATAGATGGTGGAGCAGAGTGCACACTTAGTGATGTGTTGGTTTTCTTTTCTGGTGCTGACCGAGTTCCCCCGTTGGGGTTTCAGAAGCAGCCAAGCTTAGTATTTCTTCATGGAGATTCTGCTAAACTCCCTACAGCTTCAACATGTGACCTCCAACTCGTTTGCATTGACATATATTTTGGCTATTAAAAAACAGTTCAGCATATCACCTTGAGACAAAGTTATGTCAGACAATGACATAAAACTACGAAGCTCTATTTTCTGTGTGGCACTAAGCAGATCTGGCAATCCATCAACAATTACGGTGTTATCATTTTCTAAGGATACAGGGCCATCCAAGTCAATGCCTAATAAGTTGTCATCCTCCTAAAGGGATATAAACCATATAAATATTGAGCTAATACAACATAACAATAGATGATGTAGCTGAGCTGAGTTTTCTAGCATAGCGGCAGAATAAAAATAAGTTATGGCGCAGATAAATAAAATATAATCCCAAATTAGCTCTATAATGGCTCATTTGGGAATAGACGAAGGGTGAAGTATCTAGAGTATTATGACTTGCTGTAGATACAGACAGCTACATTTTGTAGCTAGCTCACATTCATTAGAATATTAAGTGAGCAGTAGCTACCCTAACAAAAATTAGATTGGTTCGGGGTGAAAAATAAACGTGATAAAAGTATATATATCTAAATGGGTATCTACTAGTACCAGCTAATACTTACAAGTCCTGTTCGAGCTCGATCGTTTTCATCCACATTAGAAAACCCGCTAATCCATAATCGTGTTGGTGTTTTGTTATTCTCTGTTCTAAGTTTGTGATTGGCCCATCCATTTCTAAAACCATCCAATGGTGTTGAATAATGGGTGAAAAAACGAAATGAAGGGCATATAAATCTTCAACACGATTGATATCCAGCAAATTCATATCTTCTAAAGAATAAAACAATGAATAGAAGTAAGAAATGCATCCAGCAAAAAGATCCCTCCATAGGCGCTCGATCCGTTGGTTATGGATGCTTTGACCAGTTATTGCGCTTCCTCGTCCTGGTCCTCGCTGTGAGTGTCCTATCATGTAGCTAGCTACACCTCGGTTTTCACCTCCCATATCCATCCTTACTCGAGAGGGTAATCCAAACTCTTCAGTAGCACAAAGAAAGGCATTCAAAACTGTATCAGATGTATTGTTTGTGGAAACTTTCAGAAAGGTAATTAATCTGCTATAGCCATCTATTGCTCCATGGACTACAAAACGCCACCTTATAAGTTTATGATATCCATCTAAGTGCCACAAGGCATTAAAAGACGATACACTATACTTACGACGATGTAGTACATTTTGGCAACCATCTCGAACTCCATCTGGATCAATCCTTCTTAATGATTCTCTCACACGCTCACGCTGAAGTAAATGTCCCTGACTTTTTAGTTTACCGCTAACTGTTTTCTCCCCACTTCTAGGAAACAAGGATATAATTCTAGCAACCATTTCATCCAATTCAGAGTCACTTATCGAGCTATAATTTCTAAGTGAAATATGATATTTTTTAGCTCTTCTCAAGATTGTTCTCTTGGAACAACCAAACATAACTCCAACTTCTTTTGCGGTAAACCCTTGCTCCACCAAATAAAGTAGCTGCTCATCCTTATTTCTGGCCTCCCTCTTCTAACACTTCTTAGCCTCTCTTCCTTGTCAGAAATGAGTGCTGCCAGTAAACTTCTCAAACTTTGAAACAGAGCACTGCTGGAATCATCAATGTCAACTAAGACCAAGTATTGAAGACAATTTTCAAAAAGCTCGATTATATCATCTAGTACTTCATTAGTACAGGACAGGTAAACCTCCTTCAAGTAATGGACGGACGTTTCAAGGAAAGGACTGCAACTTGTTCATAAGATGACGACAGCGAGGATGACAGCGCCATGGCGAGACCTTCTTCAATCGGTAAAAACAGTCGTAATAGGAAATGATCGTCAGTAAACTTTTCTTTTTATCTGTTTGGATGTATTTTTCTAAACTTGTCCTATCTATGATTCCTTTTTTTTTTCTTTCTGAAATCGCGTTTTTTACGTGTTTCCAAAATCGGAAATCGACTTTATAAAATCGTTGTTCAAAAATCGACTTTATAAAATCGTTTTTCTGACATCGTTGTTCAAAAATCGACTTTATAAAATCGTTTTTCTGAAATCGTTGTTCAAAAATCGAATTTTGGAAAACGTTTTTTAGAAGTCGTTTTTCCCCAAGCGGTTCCCACGTAGTCATTTACTAGTAAAAAACTGTCATTGAATTTTGTCACCGATGGCGTTCCATAGTCTACAGGAAAACCGGGCACAACGTGGCGTGCGTAAATATCGAGAAAAGATCGATCGAAAAAAAAATGTATTGTTTCAAGCCGACGGAAGGTAACGGTTAGGTCTATTATAGCGGGAGCGACTTAAGCTACGACGATAAAGCTTGGAGAGTAGTTCAATATCTGGACACCGACTACTCTGTAAGTGCAAAAAAATTTTTTCGAAGGGTGCCCCGTTGTGCCTGGTTTTCCTATAGACGGTCACAAATGTGGATTGTGTGTTTAGAAAGCTAAAGAAGGTGGTCACCCCTAAAAACTAGTTATCAACACATTATACACTACTTTATGATTTTGTTTTGGTTGTCAATAGACACTTTTCAGGCAGTGTAATTAGAAAGAAGAATATCATCTTCAGGTAATCAGTTTTGTAAGCTAATAAAGGTAATGTACAACCTTGAAGTGAGTATCACAATTAAAGAATAGTGAGGTGATATACTTGCATTAGCAATTATTAAAAAAAAATTGACCTTTCATTCACCATAGAAGAACGAAATTTTGTGGATATATTATATCAGTTTATCTAGCTATCACTTTGTGTTGGAATTTTGGAATGTATTGTTTAATTGTTTTGTCTGATAGAAGAAAAGAAAATAAGGTTCAACAGCAGAATATTCCTGTTTAAGAAAATTGATTCAGGACTCCAAGTTCAAGTTTCTCCTAACAGAAATGAACACATTATTTCAATAACAAACATTATAACTAGCTAAGTAGGTATTGATAATGATTATTGAATTTTTTCAGTACATGTTTCAATTGTGATTATATCTCTCTTACACTCTCAACACCTATCATTTTATATGACCACTGTACTTTCAAAAAAATCCCCAAATTTATATTTTAACCTTACTCATCTCACCTGTGGCATCTTTAATGTCTTCTAATACAACTTTTAGAATAGTCAATGCATTCTGTTCTTGTTTAATCTTATTATTTGAGGAGTTGAAAACAGGTAGTATGACAACAGTTAAAAAAAATTAAAGAGATAAGTTTGGAGGATGTAATTATATTGTTCTATTGTGACAAAACCTTTTAAACAATCCAACAGAAGAAATTTTATGCTATAAATTTAACAGTGCTATTTCTTAACATCGTAAGTGTCAATGATCAATAATTTTATATTCAAAATTATTTTGAATTTTGATGTTGAATATTACATAGTACATAATAACAGTGTAATTGTAATAAATATAATATCCTTGTCATAGTTAATTGTAAAATTTCCCATAAATAATAATAATAGTCTTACAACAACCACTAATTGTGGTCCAACAGTTCTATTCCATTGGCTGATTAATTTTGTCGGTGGATACAGTATTCAGCAGCGACGTTATCTTTGTAAAACGCATTGTTAGAGACAGTATTCAGCAGAGCCTTTATCATTGTAAAACGCATTGTTAGCCGTATATGAAGCAAAAGTAGTCTACAATGGGTTTTGGTAGTTTTGAAGCTATATTGTTAATTATAATTATACCTTTATTCTCTACAGGTATGTCATTTCTTTAATTCCAAATAATGCTCAGACACTAATGTACTGGTTGTCGAGGAGTCATTTAAGGTAGTGTTAGACTGTTTTTTGTATGTGGTGTTCAAAAGCTAGAATATTTTTTTATAATTTAGTTATTCAAAAATAATTTATTGTTTACCTTATCGGTTGCTAACATAAAGTAAAAAAAAAAAACATTATAGGTAAGCATTTCTATGAAACATCATCTGAAATAGTTATTACAGAAAATTGCAACAATTTTGTTCTACTATTCACTCTTCATTGCTGGCTTAACTTGCAATGTGATTGCATGCAGCAATTTTTGTAGTTAGTTTGTTGATTATCCCAAACTGAAAGCTTCATTAAATAATACTACAATTATTATCATGACATAAAAATAGTATAGCCTAAAATTGGGGAGACTTTGATGATGAGTAGTAAAAAACAGAGCAACTGCAATGAGAATAAATTCATGTTTATGGCACATTTTAACAGATAAGATATCCACTTGACACCATTATAATCAGAATTTTGGATAATTAAACATTTATGCCGCTATATATCACACATTTTCAATCTCTTCCTGGTATATTTGAATTTTAACATCAAGTCATTATTGTAATGTACATATTTTCATATTAATACTATATTATATTGTATTGTTTACTGCGTATGGGCATTTAAATTACATTTTGGAGTACTTCTAAGTGGTAATGATGTCATGTCTATGCACGTTATTAAAGGGCTTGAATAAGATTTAGTCTATAAATTTCATTGGTGGACATGAATACGATTTTTAATCCTCAGTGCGATCAATTCATAAATATTTTGTTAGCTATTTATCTCATATCTACTGTACTATGGTAATTATAGTGATTGATCTATTGAGTATGCAAACATGTTTATCAAAACGACTTTTTTAATTTTTTGCTACCCTATGAAGTTATTTCCCAGATTAAAGAATAATTTATACCTAATCAGATATCAACATGTCAATAATTCCTGCAATGGAAAATGGAGATGTAAATAATGTCTTCATGACATAAGTTAACCAAGAAATGGATACACACTAGAGTTTAAATCCCAGACCCTCAACTTCCAGCAACCAGCAAACTGTTAGCATGAAGTAAAACTACTACTGGCAGCAAGAAAGTGTTTGCATTAGTAATTTCTTAGACTATGTTATAAGAAAGAATTTACTGTATTATTTAGAGATAGTGAATTGCTTTGCTGATTATTCATGTACTATGTAATAGTTAGAGCATACACAGAGCATTATTTACATCTCCATTTTCCATTGCATGTATGCTCTAACTATTTTAGAACCTGTTTACCCAAAGCCAGCCGGCCCACAACTTGGTTTATCGGTGTCAAGCGAATTTCCGGCCCAAAATTAAAATTCAATTAAAATTCAATTGAAGCACGCCTGGCAGGTTTACTTTAGCATTGTAGCTGCCAGCTGTTATCTCCAGATCTAACTCTACACCCTGGGCTGCTCTGCTCTGTGGTAAACAGTTAAGCAGCTAGCTGCGGTAAATTCCTGTGTGGTCAGCAGGAGGGAACTAGGGCTGGTCCTGTATAGGTCAGATATGAGAGGGTAGTAGACCCTCACATATCATATCCAGGCCTCACACAGCTTTATCCGGCCTATTCTATTAAACTCAAACTCAAAAATAGCAATACCCCAAGGGTGGTTAGTATGCACAGTTTATATACCTAAAGGCAAAAAATAGTGCACACCTAGTAACAATATAGCAACAGGTTCTAATAATATGTAATGTCTATCTTTGTAACATAGCAACATTATTACTATGATTATAATTCCACTTTTTATAGTTCTATCTAATGTTGTGTCAATAAAAAAAGGACAACTTGTTTATGATCATTAAAGATGTAAACTACAATTGTTTGTGTACTTCTTGATAAGCAACATTGGGAGAAACTTGTATTTTCAGTTCTGTGGTAACATCTTCATAAACAGGAACCTCTGGGCTCTGCAATTGATTTCTTTTATAACAACACTTTTGCTTCTTTTTAATCAATAAATTTGCAAGTTGATTCCCAACAATACCAATAAAAACACCAAATAAACAAGACACAGTTCCAATGACTACTACAACTGGGTAGGTTATGCCAGTCACTTGATTGCTGGATGTAACAATTTCTGATCTTGCAACATCATGATGACTAATTGTACTTGTTTCTGTGAATGAAAGTAATATGTAAGATTAGATTTAAATATTTTAAATCAATAAGACACAAGAATCGAAAATACTCATTACTTTTATATGACATCACCAGTATAACCAGTTCAACATTACCTAAATATATCTACACAGCAAACAATGATCATTTCATAAATTCAATCTACTTCATAATTACTACATGCATTTATTATACAGTTAAATAAGGACAGTGCAATGGTAGAATAGTTAATACAGTAGAATATCAGGGGCCTTGTTTTGTTGTTGTTGTAGTTGTTGCTGTTTTACATGTTTATTTTTTTCGGGGAGGGAGGAGGGGTGGGGGTGATAAGCTTAGAATTATGTGTATCAGAATAATAGATGAAACAGCATTACTTATATTTAAACATTATTAGAAAAAAAATCTATTCTAATTGCTCCATGTAGTATAAGATCTTTGCTAAGGCTCATAAATTTTTTAAAAGTTCTAGCAATTCTTAATTAAGCAGCTGTTCAGTAGTTATGTACTTTACAGTGACAGTAAAAGCTGCACAGGTAGAAGGAAATGACATATATTGGAGGACTACAATGAGGAAAGCTATACTGTATTGTATAAAAGAAAAGTATTTTATTTCAACAGACAATTTTATGCTATATAACTCCAATTAGAGTATAGTAACTGTATCATTCTGTTATAAGTTTTAACATTCACAACAAAAACGATATGTTAATATTGTCATTGTTTTTCGTTACTGACCTGAGTTATTATTAATAACAATTGTATTATTATCAATAACAATTGCATTATCAAATGAGGAATTAATAATACTCCAATCCCATTGTCCACTGCTATTACAATACATGGTAACAAATCTGTTGCTCGTAGCATCCATTAATAATGCACCCATTGTACCAGATACATCTATAATATAACTGACTAGAGATATGTCTCCAATATTTCCAAGAATAGGACATATTCCTGAGCATTAAAGACATATAATTTTCATCATAACATTTTATAACACGTACCAAAGTGAAAGTTTGATTCTTGATTACAGAGTGAAACATTAATAGCATATTCAGTGTTGTTTCTTAAAGTAAAAGGGCCTGAAGGTTGACCCATGGTTTCCACTTCAGCAGTAGATGAAGTTACAGGATGTATATTTACCACTATAAACTGAAGATATTGATCACCTGTAGTACTGAAATTCCAATGAATAGTAAAATTGAAGGACATATCTATTTGCTCATGTTGTGTAATGACCAATGAAGATGGTAAAAAACCACCTACAAATTTACATACCAAATAAATTGGTTACAAATTTTTAATATAACAATCTTAAAAAAAAATTGTCCTCTTTGCCAAATTTGATAATATATTTACTTCAAAAAAACTGTATCAAAATTCTAGCTTAATTAACTGATAAAATGAATTTGTGTATCATTTATGATTAGTTAATATTGCTTTCACCATGAAGGCTTTGTTAACTTTTCACTGGTTTAGTTTAATGTATCAAAATGTATTCCTTTAAATAATACCATTAGTCACAGACTATTAGTCATTCAAGGACTTTAATCCATAAAGTAAAGAATAAAAATGTATTAAGAATGTGTGTTAAAGATAGCAATTAATACTATATGAAGGAGAAAAAACAAAACAAATAGCTATATGTCAAGTTGATTGTTGTTGTACACTGTGTTTATTTTTTCTTTTCATACTTGTACATTTGACTTTTAAGAATAATATTGATATAAAGATATTATGATAAAAAATGAAGATTACTGCTTTGAATATAGTGACGGGTTTGATAAACAATAAATGCATTGGCAGCAATAAATTAATTCATAATAGAAGTGCATTAACGATTAGGTAATTAAACAAATTATTGATATAAAAGGAGCAATGGATAGACAAGTAAACGAATTAGTTAGTGCATTAATTGATAGATAAATAAACAAAATAGTAGTAGTAGATAGTATACGTGCACTAATGGCTTGGTATACACAAACTTCTGGAACATTCTGTACATGTACTCATGCCATGACATAATATCATTAGTCCAAAATATGAGTTCAATGTTAATGAACTTTTCAACATATTTTGTTCCCATTATAAATCATAACACCAGTTGTAAGTTAAGAGTTGAGCATTGTTTGATCATCAGATTAAGATGGCTGCACACAATACTACTAGAAGAACCATGCACTTCTACAAATTTTTAGTATACAGTAATCTTATATAATATATCCACTGAGTGTTATCATTCAAATTTGATATTAATACTATTAAGGTAATATTAAGTAAGTACATTGTACCTGAAATACCTGTGTAGAGCATATAACTGTCAAGTAAACTCTCAACTTCTCCATTACATTCTATTATACAATCTGTTAAACTTGTAGCATTTGTAAAAGTCAGGACTGAAGAAAGAAATGTGGAATTCTTAAAAATAAGTTGTACTGAAATAGTAGATGATCCTATTCTCTTAGTATAATTACTTGTACCACCCAATCTACTATAACTATAAGTGAATAAACTTGTTGTTGATGAGCTCTGTGTGACATCCCATTGTAGAATACCATCTTGATCATCAATACATTCATAAAGCACCTCATTCTGGAGGCAAATGGTATTGAAATTAATAACTTGAAGAAGTTTAGCTATACCACAAATAACATGATGTATAAAGCAATAAATTACTAGGTAAACAGCTCTCACAATGGCTTACCTGAAGAAGATAAAGGTAAAATTGTAATTAACAATATCGCTTTAATACTACCAAAACCCATTATAAGCTACTTTTGTTATTTGTACAACCACTAACTATGCGTTTTACAATGATATCCGCGCCGCTAAATACCGTTTCCATGAACTAAATTAGTCAGCCAATGGAATAGAACGGAAGACACTCTCTCCTCGTAGTCCAGCGTAGCTAGACCCTTTACCAAACCTCTACGCTGGGAATGATAC
>WLWD01004582.1_pt1 | contig 10934 bp, 9 predicted proteins | sample 6712731 | NCBI WGS metagenome assembly WLWD01 (sample SAMN12718690, study PRJNA576275) | sponge metagenome | isolation source: marine sponge | host: Mycale hentscheli | place: New Zealand: South Island, Marlborough, Capsize Point | collected 2014-11-01
GGGGGGGGGGGGGGGGGGGGGGGGGGAAGAAGGGCTTCTCATCCAAATATTCCAGCTTGCCCCTCCCCCTGCATGCTGTATGGAGTATGCTGTAGAGGCTGACCCCTAATTACAGCATTAGCTCATAACAGCATTAATCATTGGTACTTTGGTGTTTACAATTTTCTTTCCCTCATAAATTTGATGTATAATATTGTATATATTAGAGAGAGAGAGAGAGAGAGAGAGAGAGTGGGGTAGAGGAGCAGTAGATATGCCTGAGCTGTCACCTCCAACAAAGTATTTTTAGACGGAACCCTGTATATTCTTGTATATTCTTGTATATTCTTGTATATTCTTGTATATTCTTGTATATTCTGCAGGAGATCCACACGGTGTTAGCGATAGTTGTGAAGCGTAACTTGTTCCAAGCTGCCAGTCATCTGTCCAGTGAAATGTGCGAGTCTTGGAGACAGGTGATGGAGGTCACTCTGCACGCCATGTTACAGGACGGTGTCAAGAGGGAGATGAAGCTTGCCGTCATCTTCGAAGTCATTCAGGACTTGCTGCTCAAGGTGAGAGAGAGAGGGAGCACATTATCGCTTGTTGGTACGATGTTAGCTATTGCAAGTGGGACTGATGAGTTGCACTGTTCATGTTTACTGATTCAGTCATTCTCGGCTGAAAGAATTACACTAACAGGGGACTTCGGCAAGAAGTTCAAACATCGGTGTGGGACGAGTGCTCAACAGAGGGAACGACTCGGCCTTGGGGTTGCGCAGACTCTTGTCAGCTCTGGGGCAATAGTCAGCGCAGGTCGCTGCCACCAGAGTTCTCCCTCCCAGTTGTCAGAGTTTTACGCCTAACTATTCTCGGGGTTTTTGGGGAACTGACTGACGCATGCGTGGTCAGGGTATTAAAGCCAAACCCACGCATGCGCACACATAAAGATGGGAGGGTCAACCGGACATCCGGGGCACAAATGAACAGACTAAAATTACATACACTTAATGACACACATTCCACTCTGCTAATAATAATTAAAGATAAATGATACACATATAATGTTCTGTTCTTGCTCTTTCTTCTTCCTCTTCTTATCTCTTCCTCCTCTCGACTCTACTCTCTGTGGCCGTACCCACAATCGGGTTAAGTTTTAATTAACATAATATGAGCTGTTACAACGAGAAAATTTGCTATCATTTTTTACTGACATAATTTAATTGATAACAATGTATTTTGAATAGTTATAAATTGGAGAGCGTTGTTAAACTACTCATTCATTAGCTCAATTTTTCCTCAACTAATTGTAGTTTATGATTCGTTGTAAAACAAACTAATAGGTCCACAGATAGCTGATGTAGAGCAGGAGCAAATTACAGTAATGACATTATTGCATCTGGTAGTGATGGCAGTGTTGATGGTGGCAGTGTTGATGGTGGTAGTGTTGATGGTGGCAGTGTTGATGATGGCAGTGTTGATGGTGGCAGTGTTGATGGTGGTAGTGTTGATGATGGTAGTGTTGATGGTGGCAGTGTTGATGGTGGCAGTGTTGATGATGGCAGTGTTGATGGTGGCAGTGTTGATGGTGGCAGTGTTGATGGTGGCAGTGTTGATGGTGGCAGTGTTGATGGTGGCAGTGTTGATGGTGGTAGTGTTGATGGTGGTAGTGTTGATGGTGGTAGTGTTGATGGTGGCAGTGTTGATGGTGGTAGTGTTGATGGTGGTAGTGTTGATGGTGGCAGTGTTGATGGTGGCAGTGTTGATGGTGGCAGTGTTGATGGTGGCAGTGTTGATGGTGGCAGTGTTGATGGTGGCAGTGTTGATGGTGGCAGTGTTGATGGTGGCAGTGTTGATGGTGGCAGTGTTGATGGTGGCAGTGTTGATGGTGGTAGTGTTGATGGTGGTAGTGTTGATGATGGTAGTGTTGATGGTGGCAGTGTTCATGTGGTATGTTGATTGGTGGAGTTTTGATTTGTGGTAAGTGTTGATGGTGGTAGTGTTGTATTGCAGGTTTGATGGTGCATTGTTTTGATGGATTGTTGATGGTGGCAGTGTTGATGGTGGCAGTGTTCATGGTGGCAGTGTTCATGGTGGTAGTGTTGATGGTGGTAGTGTTGATGGTGGTAGTGTTGATGATGGTAGTGTTGATGGTGGCAGTGTTGATGGCAGTGTTGATGGTGATAGTGTTGATGGTGGCAGTGTTGATGGCAGTGTTGATGGTGGTAGTGTTGATGATGGCAGTGTTGATGGTGGTAGTGTTGATGGTGGCAGTGTTGATGGTGGTAGTGTTGATGGTGGCAGTGTTGATGGTGGTAGTGTTGATGGTGGTAGTGTTGATGATGGTAGTGTTGATTGATGATGGTAGTGTTGATGGTGGTAGTGTTGATGGTGGTAGTGTTGATGGTGGCAGTGTTGATGGTGGCAGTGTTGATGGTGGCAGAGTTGATGGTGGTAGTGTTGATGATGGTAGTGTTGATTGATGATGGTAGTGTTCCTGTGGGTCGTTTTGCCTGGTGGTCACGTGGTGATGGTGTAGTGTTTATGGTTTCAGTTTTTTATGGTGGTAGTGTTGCATGGTGGAGTAGTGTTGATGGTGGGCAGTGTTGCTGGTGTCAGTGTGAGGGTGCAGGTGTTATGTGGCAGGTGATGGTGGCAGTGTGATGGTGCAGTGTGATGTGGCAGTGTTGATGGTGCATGTTTTGGCAGTGGGTTGATGAATGGTAGTGTTTGCTGTTGTCCGTTGTTTGACATTTGCATTGTTGATGGGTGGTCGTTTTTGATGATGGTAGTGTTGATGACTGTATGTTGATGGTGGCGTGTTGCTGGCAGTGGTTGCTGGTGGCTCAGTGTTTTGACATGCATGGCCGTGTTGATGGTGGTCGTGTTTTGACTGGTGGTAGTGTTGGTTGCTGTAGTTTGACTGGTGGGTTTCTTGTTGCTTGTGGCCGTGTTATGGTGGTAGTGTTGATGGTGGCAGTGTTGATGGTGGTAGTGTTGATGGTGGCAGTGTTGATGGTGGCAGTGTTGATGGTGGCAGTGTTGATGGTGGTAGTGTTGATGGTGGTAGTGTTGATGATGGTAGTGTTGATGGTGGCAGTGTTGATGGCAGTGTTGATGGTGATAGTGTTAATGATGGCAGTGTTGATGGTGGCAGTGTTGATGGTGGTAGTGTTGATGGCAGTGTTGATGGTGGTAGTGTTGATGGTGGCAGTGTTGATGGTGGTAGTGTTGATGGTGGTAGTTTTGATGGTGGCAGTGTTGATGGTGGTAGTTTTGATGATGGTAGTGTTGATGATGGTAGTGTTGATGGTGGCAGTGTTGATGGCAGTGTTGATGGTGATAGTGTTGATGATGGCAGTGTTGATGGTGGTAGTGTTGATGGTGGTAGTGTTGATGATGGTAGTGTTGATGGTGGTAGTGTTGATGATGGCAGTGTTAATGGTGGTAGTGTTGATGGTGGCAGTGTTGATGGTGGTAGTGTTGATGGTGGCAGTGTTGATGGTGGCAGTGTTGATGGTGGCAGTGTTGATGGTGGTAGTGTTGATGGTGGTAGTGTTGATGATGTAGTGTTGATGGTGGTAGTGTTGATGGTGGCAGTGTTGATGGTGGCAGTGTTGATGGTGGCAGTGTTGATGGTGGCAGTGTTGATGGTGGCAGTGTTCATGGTGGTAGTGTTGATGGTGGTAGTGTTGATGGTGGTAGTGTTGATGGTGGTAGTGTTGATGGTGGTAGTGTTGATGATGGTAGTGTTGATGGTGGCAGTGTTGATGGCAGTGTTGATGGTGATAGTGTTGATGGTGGTAGTGTTGATGGTGGTAGTGTTGATGGTGGTAGTGTTGATGGTGGCAGTGTTGATGGCAGTGTTGATGGTGGTAGTGTTGATGATGGCAGTGTTGATGGTGGTAGTGTTGATGGTGGCAGTGTTGATGGTGGTAGTGTTGATGGTGGCAGTGTTGATGGTGGTAGTGTTGATGGTGGTAGTGTTGATTGATGATGGTAGTGTTGATGGTGGTAGTGTTGATGGTGGTAGTGTTGATGGTGGCAGTGTTGATGATGGTAGCACAACTAGAGTATGGACTTTGCCGTAGTACAATTGGCCGAACAGTGTAGGTAAAGAGTTTCCTAATACGCAGTTATTTTGTTAAATAATGAGATGTTGAGTTTCTATGCATGCACACATGCACACGCACATGTCCAGGTGTCCCAGTGTGAGTCCACGTCCCTCACTACTGCTGTGCACGGGGTTGTGCTCATTCTCCTCTCTCATCTTCGACTAGCTGTCTTGTCTCACACTGGCTCTTCAGAAAAGGAAGGTTAGACTCCACCCACACATGTGAGGGCGTGGCATAGTTAGAATATTATACCTATTTTTGTGGCATTTTAGAGGTTCTAAATTTTTATTTTTCGTAGTCTAAAATTATTTCTATAGTCTGCGTCGACATTTTCTCCTGGGGGAAGAATGACTCATTGTTACCAAAGATTAGGAAGAAAAAAGAAATGTTCAATCTTCCTCCCCTACAATATATGTTGTGAACATGTTTGTTGTTTGTTTGTTTGTTTGTTTGTAGATACGTTGCTGCCATCCCTGTATTCTGGGCCGCTGCTGGTCATCTTGAAGGGCGTGTTAGAGGGAATGCTGAAAGCTCCTGCTGGCCTTCAGCAACTCAGAGCTTACCTGCTGGGATCTCTTCTCTACTACCTCACCATCACACAGCAACCAGACACCACACAGGACGCAGGTGGGTGGGGGTGTCTCTGCTTGTGGGTGTGGGTGTGGTTAATGACAACTTCACATTATGTTGACCCTTTACCATCTAGTTGTCTTAGTAAATGACTCCTAGCTTCCTATAGCTAAGAAAACAGGAAGTCAGGAATATCATTAGATGGCGGTGACCTTCTTGGCAGGTTGGAATGTTTGTGTTGTGTGTTACACGTGTAGGTCCCCAGAGCTTGTGGGGGGCGGAGAGGAAGAGAGAAGGAATGGCTGAGGCCAACTTGTCAACTCTGAACAGTTTTGGAGAACCTTTTATGGACGCAGTTTGCAAGAATGCATGCAGTGGCCACGATGTCACCAAGGTGTGTGTGTGTGTGTGTGTGTGTGTGTGTGTGTGTGTGTTCACACTATAGTGACTACTGATGGCCGTATTGAGTTTGATTCTTTTACCAACTTAAATGATAACTTTTACCGTCATTAGATGCCTAAAATTAGCAGCTGTATTTTAGATGTTTTCAATATTTTTATTTTTCTCCTTCCTAAAGCTCTTTGGCAAAAACCTGGTCACAGAATTAACTGTTTAACAATTTTGATTTATTGCATTTGGCCATTTTTTAAGAAATACTGGAACAACTTAAGAGGTGAGACACTCACTAGCTGATGTGACACACACACACACACACGTACTATGATTTACATTCCAGCAGTCCCTTTACCAGCTTATCTTGTATCTATTCTGATGCTGGTCGCTATCCTCTGCCTTAGCAACTTTTATTTTCTCCTCCATTGCTCCTGTTTATTTCCACCAGATGTTGTCATTGTCTCTAATGGATGCCGTGGTGCGCGTGGATTGGAAGTACACATGGCTGAGATTCCTGAGCCAGCGAGGATATCTCCACAACTTGTGTGCCAGTCTGCAGTGGGAGGATGACGGACTCAAGAAGATGTTGGACCCGGTGCCTGAGGCACTGAGAGCCCTTTACATCTACGAATCTAAAATGGTGAGCCAAGATTGCGTCTTGAGATAACGTACGCACCTACCATCACACCTACCATCACACCTACCATCACAATGGGTGTATTTGGTTGTTTTTATATTATAATATATTAGTTAATTTCTATGGAGTACTTCCAATATTATTATTTGTTTAGATAGTAAATTTTGCTGATGAAACTTTTTTGTCTTCACACTTTCTTGATTGTAATAGAAAAAGACGTTAAAAAAGGAAAGAAAAAATACCAAAGCAAGCAACAGCAACAACTTATTCTGTTCTGTTTGTGTGTATAATTGCTGAATGCACAAGTATCAATTTTGCTAAGTTATGTCCCACGACTGTACAAGCTTGCTTGATTTCCTCTTGTGCACACATGCTTTAACTTGTGACTCCTGTAATTAATTCTCATTGCAGGCTTTCCTGACGCGAGTAGCAGACAGAGCTGTGGGTGCTAACGAGCTGGCATCAATAGGGGCAGTCAACTATCTCTCCCAGTGCAGATTCATCGACCTTCGACCCAGTCACCACTCTAATTCTTACTATGGAGACCAGAACTACCACTCCCAATCATCGCGTGGGTTCATCCCGACCATCTTGGAGCGATATCGCCAGCTCCTGTTTCCACTGCTCAAGTTTCTGTTGGCCTTACTGACATGTCCAGGCCCCCACCACCAGAAGGTGGTTGCCCAGGTGACCGCTCTAATTGAAGCCCACTGTGATTTGTTTGCGGCAGTGTTGAAGGAGGAGTTGACGTCTCCCAGTATCAGTGGTTTGCAGGAGTTGGCGCTGGTGACGGCCATCGTAGCTCAGTCAGGCGTCGGTGAGTACATGACATGATTAGAGAGATTAGTGGAGTGAATTTACCAGAGGTGTCAGTTTGATCTTATGTTCTTGCGAAGTTTTGTGTGACATGAGTGGTATTTAGTTAGTTTTTGTTTTAATAATTTTCTACTGAAAGAATTGTAATTCCGCCATTCTCGGCTGAAATAATTATAATAATAGCAAAATTTTCTTGTTCTAACAGCCAATATTGTTAAGTTTAATTAACAATAATTTAAGGGTTAAGTTTTAATTAACAATATTGGGTGTCAGAACGAGAAACATTTGCTATTATTAAGAATTGTAATGTAATACATTCTTGCACTGTTTTTCTGGGCTAGACCAATTGATGAGATTAAATTCTAATGTTTGTTTTTGTGTTTGTTTGTGTTGCAGCTCTGTCTGTCCCGGATGTGCCGGTAGATTCAAGTGATAGAGGAGCCGTCAGTTCCGGGCATCTGGAGACCTTGCAGGGACTCATGCTCAAGCTGCTTCCTCGCTACTGGTCTACACAGGTATGAGTTGGCATGGCAACCACAGGTGCGAAAATTTTGGATTGCTGGTTTTCTTCATTTTTTAGCCTGGGGATTTGTAGTGGTGGATGGGTTTAGGGGCGGAGGTGAGAAAGAGGATAAAGGAATGGATAGTTCTAGGCAGTAGCCAACCGTCCATGTTTGCTGCGTTAGTTGGTCTGCAAACATGTGTGTGTAGTGTTTTGTTGTTGTTGTTTTTTGTTAAGTATAACACTAACTACTGTAAATTTCAAATACTATAGTTGACGGTGCTGTCACATAGCAACGCCTGGGTGCCTTTAGTAGCACACTCCAGCACAAGTCACGCCCCACTTTGCAACAAATTAGTGCCCGTGAAATGCAGCTGTGCCTCACTCACCATTACGCGCTTACAGATGGGGCAGGGCGGAGTCAACTTACAATAAAAAAAATCCTTGCACACAAAGTAATGGATCCAGAATCTTCTCTCTCGTACTGCTCAGGAATGAATGAACAGCTATGGTTCAAACTTTGCCAAGGCTTAGGGCCACAAGGGCTCGACCCTATAACAATGAGATATTTTTAATATTACAGAAATAATGGACAATAGTCCACGTGGTAAGGCCAGTATATAGAAAACTAAAATAGAATTCAACAAAACTCATTGTTATGGCATACACGCAATGATAAGATAATGATATACTAAAAAGTCGGCTTCTAAACTTCAGCGGTAGCTATGCAGTATTGCGATGAAGTCCCAATTAGTGACGGGCTGTTTCTTGAGATGCGATTGACTTCCAATCTTTATTCCTGGTGGGTGCTTTCTCCTAGTAGTACTTGCTGGCCTGCAGAAATATAATGAAAGCACCAGGGGTGCAAACCCTCAGCGACACAGAGATTCTTCAGGTGTTTCACTGGCTCTTTTACGGGCATTACATTCAGCATTAGCTTGCTTACGACTCTGGGATACCTCAGGGGTCTCATGGGCTTTTTTGTGGGCATGGCATTCAGAATCGGCTAGTTTACGCTTCTGGGACTGTTCAACACTTTCTAAATCCCTTTTCCGTGCTTGACACATTACCATAGTCTTCTTACGACTATCCAAGGACTTCATGGCATTCTGAGGTTTGAGAATTAACTTGGGCTTGACAGAAAAGCTATAGCCACAGGGACATTTGGACTTTCTGACATGAATTTCACACGCACATCGAGGACAAGCTTTCTTAAAAGCAGGCATTTTATAACTTACAGTTGGAAAAGAGATTCTTTTCGCTCCTTCAGAACAGAGTAGAGAGATAGCGGCAGATCATACAACAGAACAGAACTCCGAACCACGCGCAAAAAAAGGTCGGCAGCTCACGTGACGTGGCTTGAGTATAAGGGGGCGTAACACGCGCAAGGTAAAGCTTGTAACGGCCTAAATTTGACTCGTGTTTTCTAGATATTTAAATTCAAAACAAAAAATTTGGCACATTAAAGGCACTTATACCATGGTTGCTGCGGTAACACCCATGGATTAAAAGTGATATTTTCCCGGTGATTTTTCCTGGGGCTATGATATTTTCCCGGTGTCAAGCGAATTCTTCCTGGGGCTATGATATTTTCCCGGTGTCAAGCGAATTCTTCCGTGTTTCCGGCCCAAAATTAAAATTCAATTAAAATTCAATTGAAGCATGCCAGAAAGTTTACTTTAGCAAGTTTACTTTAGCAAGTTTGCATGTAGTTTAACTTAACGAAGATGTAGCCCACGCATCACACGCGCCCAGGAAAACCTCGACACGCGCCCAGGAAAAGGTCGGCAGAGGACCTGTGAGTACGGTGACCATGCGCTGGTGACCATGCGCTAAGCGGTCACACGTGAAGCAATGGCACCCGGGCACCGGTATATTAGTCCTGATAGCTAGCAGCTACTGATAGCCACTGTTCTCAGTGCTGGTAGCCCTAGCCTAGCAGCTACCTGATACCGCTAGTCTGCTGGGGGCCCATGAGTTTACAACTGGCAATTCTCATCAGGTAAAATAGTATGCCCAATGGCTGTTCCACCACAGGCACTATTAGCTCTCTAAGGATGGCGGCGTCAGTGGTGGTATTATTGGAATAGTAAGGGGCTGTAGATATATTGTACTCTAAATAATTAGTTTTCTGCAGGTCAGGTTGGATATATGGGATCTAAACCACCAGTCAGTGGTGAATGGCCTTCATTGATACTTACAGATGCAATCAGCAGAAAACAGTAATTCTATGGCTCGACAATACATGGGCATGCTGCCAGTTCAGTTGCCTTGCTTAGCTAGTGCAGTTGGGTTAAGAGTTGGACTCTAGTCCTGATGCTGTTTCTCTACCCACAGTCACAACCCCTAGATCACAAGGGCACGCTGAACCCTCGCTATGGTCAGGCGTAGGCCTTCATTACATGTGTGGGATGTGTTGCCGGCTCCCACTCTCTGCTTTATAACCTTCATTCAAAAAAAAAAATATGATCATTATTGTCCAGTGCATGTAAGTAACTATCTGCAGTATGTGGCCAGACCCTCTCACGGTGTTGCTAAGGTTGGCTCTGTCAAAGTGAGCGGTATTCTCGAAGCAGAAACTCCTGAATCAGTCAGGTGCATGCTGTAATTGATATTTATGCTGACATGAGAGTGTTACATGAGAAGAGGTGGAACAAATAGGGGTTACATAATGAATGAGATTAGAGAATGAACTGTAGTGCTGGATGCAGTGTCTTAGGACTCATAAGCTACACTATACTATTGTCGGTGTGGCATTATAATATATAACTTGGGTAGTAGGTTCTAGTAATTAGGGTTAGATCTCCACCTAGTAGAGGTGTGACGGTCCGTCGGGGCCCCCTTAAAAGCGTCTATGTAGGGCACGCTGCCCTTCACTCTATTGGTACTGGACTTATTCTCACACTATTACACTCACTGCCTGTCTATTCTCACACGATCAGGCTCTCTGCCTGTCTATTCTTGCGCTATCAGGCTCACGGCCGTCTATTCTCTCACTGTCAGGCTCACTGCCTGTCTAGTCTTTCTCTATCAGGCTCATATTTTCTCACTATCAGGCTTACTGCATGTCTACATACTCTCACTCGCAGGCTTGCTGCCTATTTATTCTGTCACTCTTGTTCTTATCCATTCTCACATTCAGACTGGCTGCCTATCTAGTGGCACTTTGTCATGCTTTATTCGTGCACTCTCAAACTCGCTGCCATCTGTTCTTGCACTATCAGACTTGCCTACCTAATCTCGCACTTAGGCCCAGGGCCTATATATTTTTGCGTGCACTATCGGGCTTGCTCACCTGCGTATTCTCAAGCTCACTGCCTATCTACTCACAAGCTCACTGCCTATGTATTCTCAGGCTCACTGCTCATGTATTCTTAGGCTCACTGCCCATGTATTCTTAGGCTCACTGCATATCTAGTCAGAGGCTCACTGCCTAGGTATTCTCAGGCTTGCTGCCTATCTACTCACAAGCTCACTGCCTATGTATTCTCAGGCTCACTGCCCATGTATTCTTAGGCTCACTGCATATCTAGTCAGAGGCTCACTGCATATCTAGTCAGAGGCTCACTGCCTAGGTATTCTCAGGCTCGCTGCCTATCTATTCTCAGGCTTACGGCCTATCTAGTCACAGGCTCACTGCCTATGTATTCTCAGGTCGCTGCCTATCTGTTCTCAGGCTCACTGCCTATGTATTCTCAGGCTCACTGCCTATGTATTCTCGGGCTCACTGCCTATGTATTCTGGGGCTCGCGGCCTAGGTATTCTTAGGCTCACTGCCTAGGTATTCTCAGGCTCACTGCCTATGTATCCTCAGGCTTACTGCCTATGTATTCTCAGGCTCACTGCCTATGTATCCTCAGGCTTACTGCCTATGTATTCTCAGGCTCACTGCCTATGTATTCTCAGGCTCACCGCCTATGTA
>WLWD01005264.1_pt1 | contig 10917 bp, 7 predicted proteins | sample 6712731 | NCBI WGS metagenome assembly WLWD01 (sample SAMN12718690, study PRJNA576275) | sponge metagenome | isolation source: marine sponge | host: Mycale hentscheli | place: New Zealand: South Island, Marlborough, Capsize Point | collected 2014-11-01
CTACAGCATCAATGACAACAATTGCATTTCCAAAACATAAAACTAATTAGCTAGTAGATATGCCACCTAGATCACCATTTCATCTTCACTTCATTTTTTAAGCTTGGCCTTCATTGGCTAATTCATTGATGGCTAACTAGTTAATGTATGCAATTTATGCTACAGCTAGCAAGCACTTCATCACAAAGATACCTCTCAGATTGTTTCCAGCTAGCGGGCTTATTGTTTATGGTTTAGGCGTATCAACTTGTGTCCAACACATAATACTGCTGAGCTATGAAATAAATAGCAAATCTGACACGCCTTCAGTAGCTAGAACTGGACTAAATTTAGATCATTACTGGAGATACACAAAATGAATGACCTTGTTGCTGTCCAATGCTATATTCACACTTGCCTGTCATGTATTTCTTTATGTAATATATATAAATATATATATATATATATATATATAACTGTATGACCAGCTTTTAAACAAACAAACATGCGTACACACACACACACACATGCCCATTATTTACCACACAATGCTCACTGCTCCCATCATATTCAACATGGCATAGTTATAAATTTCTTGAGAATTATACTATAGTAACAGCTTGACCCCACAAATGCAAAGGAAACTCTTTTTACCAAACTGTTCTGCTTTATAAGTGAAACCTACTTAGCTAGTATTCTTGACTATACGTAGCTACTGCTTTTATCAGGGCCCATTCCTCTATTTATAAGACTCACCACACTACAGCGCAACTTCGACCAAAGCCAATATTTGCGAGCCCCAAAAATAGTGGTCACCACTAGCTATTTGCACGTAACTGAAATTGTGCAGTTAGCTACTGCAATTAATCATGAGGTTGCGCATAAGCATTCTATTCTGGAAGTCCCTTTACCAACCAGAGGCTGACAACGGGCAAGACCACTCTAAATGGACCAGACTATTTCCAATTTCAGACCTTTTTAAAACACATTTTTAATATATATGCCATATATATACATACTGTTTGATTGTTGTTTTTATAATTATATGTGAAGTTTATTTATTTATTTATATTATTTATAATTTACTTGTCTTGGTTGACTTTTATTATTATTATTATTATTATTATTATTATTATTATTATTATTATTATTGTTCATTATTATTATTGTTGTTATTATTGTTGTTGTTGTTGTTGTTGTTGCTGTTGTTGTTGTTGTTAATTTTTTTATAATTGCATGATCTTTTGCCTTGCCAGCACTTTAGCTTTTTTTGCATTGTTTGCTTATTGCCCGTTTTCCATCATCAGTATAAACTAATAGCTACAAGATATTATATGTAATATATATATATATATATATTATAGCTACACATATGTTGCTTTAAGCGGTTAAAAGTATCCAGCTATATCGTAAACTGAGCTACAAATCCTGGATCACACGACATTTTGAATCTATCACATTACATGTATGTTTAGTGCAACCATAAAGATAAAGATACAGCAATTTGCTAACATAGCTTCTTTTTTTTTAATTTTTAATCTTTTTGAATCATAAATACATATGAGAATGTTATTGTACATGGCAATAGACTTTGTACACCACTACAATATCCATAAAAAAAATATTGTAGTTCAGATATAGCTAGCTATAGGTTCAACCCCAAAGTCTAGTTATTCACGGCAACGATTGAAATACCTTCAACTTCTCACCGATTTCCAGTATCTATAACAAATACCTACTCTACAAAAAATCGATGTCCAAATTCCCTCAGTGAGCAGCCTGAGCACATGTGCAGACTGAAACAACTGTATGATATTTGCTGCAGGTTAACTCCTCTCATCTGAAGTGTGATGTATTTGTTGCTCTTTTGCTTCACCTGTTTTTCATTGTATATTCGTTGATAAATCCAAAGAATTCAATTTAAATAAACACAAGTGGTCATTATGAAAATGTGAAATGTCAACATCAACTTTCAGTGTTTACTCTGATGCTGCCATTCTGAGGATTACAATTGCATTTGGGATTACATCTTGATGAATAATTGGAGTGGACAATTTTGTCCATTTAATTGGCTGATTATGTTGAGACTAGATTGCAAGATAGATATGAAAAAATAGCATTTATGCAAGTCGAGTTTAAATCAAATTGAGTTTATTCGAGGTGCAGTATAGTTACAAGAACAAGCCTCGCTACATTGAATACATTTGGCTGCCAGTAACAATAGTGTAAGTAGCTAGCTCCAATTATTATACATGTAGCTAATAATAATTATTACTTATTAATCATAATTGCATATTGGTATTAATAACCAAAGTGATAAAAATCAAGTTTAAAAAATACAATACATAGTTCAAACTGATAGCAATGAAATGGTTTAAAAAAATTTTTTTAATCTTGATGAAATTGAGTGAACATTTGTGACATTTATTATTTCATTTGCTGCATCTCGATATCTAAATTCATCTCCCGGTCACTGTCATCCCTTATGAGGTTAGTTCTTTCTTCTGTCAGATCAAAGTTACCAATCCTTCTACTGCTCTTTCTCCTACTTTTTGCTAAGCATCCCTTGCATGTCAGAATCGTATTCATTGTGGAATAAAACACGAGGAGAAACAGAGCTATGAGCAGGAGATGCCACGAGAAGCAAGCTGTGGCAAACATCAGCTGAGTGTGCGTCACAGTTCTATCGTGGTCCAAGAACCCACCGAAAAGGAAATATCCAATTTGTACTAGCCATGTCCCTTGGAAAAGAATGCTTCCTCCCAAACACAAGTTGATGATGATGTTTTGAGGCCATTGCAATCTCAGGAGAGTGAATAGAAAGCAAGCGAAGATGGGATACGCAATCAGAAGGTGGACCATAGTATCGAAGTCACTGTGGCCCAGTGTATGGAAATAAAAAAGCATTCCTTCAGTGAGAAAAGACAGGGCAAAGAAAATGGTGCTTGTCTGCGAGGGAAATCTCAGACATAGGGTGAAAAGGTCAACACATCCAGACATAAGGAATGCAGAGTACAGAGTGATGTGATACAGCTTTCCAGGATCGTTAAGTTCACCTTCTTCATTGTGAATGTGAAAAACTTCAACGTTTATATGATCATCCCTATTACTGAAGAAAATTTCAACAAATATCCCCAACACTGGTAGCAGGACTTTAATAATAGGCTCGAGTGGTGCTCTAGGCCAAAAGAAAGCTGGGATCCAAGACTTACGCTTCAGAATCAAATTATTCTTGTAGTCAGTGTAAGAATATTTTGCAGGATATTCACTTCCACCAGTGACTAGGTTATCCTTGCCTTGTAGATTCAGTGGTGCAGTTTTTTTCTTCTTGTTCTTGCGTCTCAGGTGTACTATGACCGAGTTCAAGCACCACCATCCTCCAAAGATGATGAAGAATATCCCAGGGATAAGGTGACCACCAAAACTGCCCATTCTAAAAAATGTTATTCAACAGATAATCTCATGCAAGTGATCGGCTCAGTAGCTTTTACGTTGTAATTAGCTCTAATTAGACTTTACACAAGCGAAAAACTTACCTTTACTACTCCTAAATGCAGTGGAATTATAGCTGACGACTACCAGTGCCACCAAGATTACCGGTAAGGAGCATTTAATCGACCGCGAGAGTGTTTATCTACCACGCCCACTTCGATTATGTCAACCACCCCCTGGATGGATGAGGTGGCTTCTGTGGATTCCCTTTTCCAGATTAGGTACTTGCAATCGTTGTGGTAAAGTGTCGACACGTTTGTGCATTTCACCACAACCATTTAGGGGTGTGGTTTATCAGTTTGATTAGGTCTTATTTATAAATACGTTGATGCAGCTAATTAAGTCTGAGTACCCCCATCTTCTGTGCTGACATTTGCCACCTCCATCAACTGGTTCGGGAAGAAATTGCTACCTCCTTGACTCGTCCGACTGCTTAGGTGTGGCGCCGCCAATTTAGTCTCCGCGCAGCTGCAATAATGGCTCCGAGCGTCAGCAACCTTTTCCCGGCTATAGCGCAGTCCTTTGCTGTCATCATCATCGGCTATGGATTCGGATTCTTCAAAGTCATTGCACCAAGCGACGCCAAGAGCATAGGAACTCTGGTGGGGAAACTTGCCTTACCAGCTCTCCTGTTCAAGAATCTGGCCATCTTAGATCTAACTGTCATTTCCTGGCCTTTTCTCGGTTCCATGCTTCTAGCCAAGTTCTGTGTATTTGCTGGTGTGGCCTTGATCACAGTGGTTGTGTCCAGACCCTTCAATATTGGACGTGGTGGAATATTTGGAATTTTCGCGACTCAATCTAATGATTTTGCATTGGGACTGCCAATTGGTGAGCAGAAATAATGCATATATTTGCACATCTTCCAGTGCACAAGATTAGAGTATATGCAGATCTAAGAGGGGGAGGGCAAAGGGAATATTCGTCCCAATGTCTTCACCACCACCACCCTCACCCCCCCCCCCCCCCCCCCTTCCCCCGTCCCAGAAATCATTTAGTAAGCTACTAATCAGATTACTGTTGCATGTTTTAAGTATCGCTAGGTCTCTTATACAACAGATATTCTCATTGCATCTCCTGAATCTAATAAAGTTGTTGTTTTTTGCCCTTCCTTGGTTCATTTTCTATATGCAACCCTAGCTGGTATGTTTGTGTTAGCAGTTCATCAATTTAAAATTGTTTGACGTTGCACCTTTTGGTTTTCTACTTTTATACCAGTTGTTTGTTTGTTTTTGTTTTGTTGTTGTTGTTGTAGTTCAGGCACTGTACGGTTCCTCGACTTCCGGTGAGGGTTTTAACTACGTGAGTTACATCTACCTGCTAGCTCCAGTATCGCTAGGCATCATCAATCCCATTGGGTTCGCATTCATGGAGTTCCAGAAGCAAATATCCAGCAAGAGTTTGAACGTTAGACAGGTAAGTAGGCGTGGCTTAGGTACCGTTATAGTTTATGTAGATATTCGTCAGATATTAAAGAGCACCCTAGGAACTTTAATTATGGGAATCTCAGCTATTGACTCTTGCTCATGATATTTCCTTATATCAAGCCGATTATAATTTTTCCATATCAGTGACCCAATCACATGTGTTCAACTGGCTGTGTTCTAAATACAAGAGAATTTTCATTCATATTACGGCTATTTATTGACCCTTTACCTTACATGAATAAGCGTGGGGAAAAGAGAAAAAATAATGGCTTTTTTTAACATAGCTAGTGACGTGAAGCAAGCCTGTGGCTAAGTGAGCTTAGAAGAGTTAATTATGCACTTCAAGCTACTGTGAATGAAATATGGTTGGAGAATCTCTACTATTGAAGAGAGGGATCACTTGCCTGAACTACATGTGTATACATATGTATGCATGCAGGTATGGACATTTGAGTGAGTGAACTGTTTGTGGTTGTTTTGAAGTGATGTTATGTCAAGCCAAGTTTAGACTTTTTTTTTATCAGGTGTAAAATTATAAACCAAGATTTCTCGGGTTTTGTTTATCACTCACGGTATTGTTGACTCGCTTCTAAAGTTGAGAGGAACTCGTTTGGTAAAGGTGTAATAATTGTCAGTAGTTGTGGGTGGAGACTAGAATATGATACTTCTGCACCTCAAGGGTGGTTTTGTTTTGTTTTTGTTTTTAATATCAAATTAGTAGTGCAGTGTTCTAATTAGGAAAATAAACTAATACAGGTAGAAAAGGGCTAGGAACATTTTTTGTTGTTGTTGTAATTTCAGGGGGTGTGGTTTACATTTCCGTGCAGGGCAAGTGTATGCATGCATGCATTGTTTCAATCACTCTTTGTGTAGACTGTGTTGATGTAAGTTCACTACCAGTTCTCCTTTTGGGCTGCAGTTAATACATAAATGGCGATTTGTAAGGTTGACTTTGGGAGTATGTATGTTGAAGCAAGTGTAGGTGTAGTGCCTTTAGAAAGGTTTCAAGGATGTTAGACATCCTCAAAAAATGAGGAACCACACCTCACAGGCTTCTCTCACTCACACACACACACACCAATTCTCTTGCAACTGCTAGCGGTTAATGCACTAAGCAGGCACTATGAGACTTGCAAGCAAAGCTCCTGGAGCTGGGCTAGGAACTCGCAGGAGAACAGGCCTTTCCTCACAGCAAGTGGTGTGGACACCCAAAGTCCTACCTGGACCATTGCTGCACACACGCATGCACACACGCATGCACACATGCGCACGCACACATGCACACACGCACGCACACACACTCACACTCGATGTTCATTCACTCAAACACTTCAAAATATTAGCTTTAATTTTTAGTTCTCAGCAGTTCTGGTTGTAATCATTTACATGTACATATCACGGGATTTTGTTTGTTTTTGAAACTATTCAGATTCCAATGATCGTGTTGCGGACGTTAAAGGGTGTGGTCTTCAATCCAGTCATCTTCATGACGGTCCTTGGTCTAATCGTGAACGTCATTCTGACCTTTGGCCTTCATAGGACAGATTCTGACGATGGGAAGCTGCCGAGTATGTTGAAGATTTATTTGTCTTCAATATTATGTCTTTAATTAAACCAAAAGCACCACAAAAGATATTCTCACATATTGCTAGCAATTATAGCTTTGACAATGAAGCTCTAAAGGTGTGAACCCTCAGCTCTACTGTACACTACCTGTAGCTATAAGAAAATCAATTCTTGGACCGAAACATAATGTATTTGGCTATTCCTAATCAGGTATCAATACGGCTCCTTAGTCTGGCGTAGCCTACCCTTTACCTTCTATTATAGGGGGCGTGGGGAAGGCAAAGGGTCGGCTACGCCAGACTACAGGAGGCTTTCACTGGTATATAGTTTCAATGTAAAACACCCAGCACTAATTAGCTTTTCAGCATAAAGCAAAAACTACTGCAGGCAGAAAAAGAAATTATTTGTTCACGTGATTGTGACATGACTATAGGGGGCGTGGCTTTACCTACAAAAGCTTAATCCTGTATGCGGGAATGAGATGACATCTTGCTTTTTCTCAAAATTCAGCCCGAAATTCGAAAAGTAGCACAATAAACCGTCTTAAATTGTCGTTCTGAGTAAGTTCATACCTAAATCAGTAGTTAATTGTCAATAATCTGCAAAATAAGAGCATGACAGACAGACAGACAGACAGGACAGGATGACTACTATAACCCTCTCGCTCGTGAATGTTGAGGGTTAATGAATGGGTAACTAATATTAAATTCCAGATACAATTCTGCATCTAATAATTTCACCAAAAAAGAACCATATTTATATTCAGTCCGGGAAGGCAGGTGTGTTGGATACACAGATAAAGGTTGGGAGTTACATTTTCACTGTGGTATGTGTGTGTGTTTGTGTAAATTACCTTGCAATGCAAACTCCCAGAGTTGCAGTTTCCCTAGTCCTGACTTTACATAGCACGGTTGCTGTGATGCTGGTTTGGGGCAGGTTTTCGGTTGGGCGGGTTTAATTTGCTGTTGTGGTTAGCTTGCAGGTGTTTGGTGGGTATGGAATTAGGTAATGGCCTGCAGTGCATGAGGCACTGGTATTCACTTTGGAGCGTGTGAGTGTGAGTATTTACGTGAGCAGGGGGGAGGATCCAAGGCCCCCCCCCCTCCCCCCTCTAACCAAGTTTATAGAAAAATTATGATGAACAAGGATACCAATATAGCAAATATGTCTATAGGACTACTAAATGCTAATTTTTGCTCTTCATTGGTAAATAAATGTCTAAATCATTTACAAATTATATAAATTCATGAATTTGACCTAATTATATTTGGGCCCCTCCCTGTCATTGGCTCTGAATCTGCCCCTGGGGTAGTGTCTGGAGTAATCAAGCTGTACTATTAGATCTCGGTGGCAAATGTATGGGACAATATAGTTTAAAGTAGTACCATACCATGGGTAAATTGTTGCTTTACTTTTCTAATTTTTTGGTTAGTATGTTGGATATATTGGGTTTTAATTTTTTTATCATTTGTTTTTGTTTTGTTGTTGTTGTTGTTGTTTTGGCAGTGCATACAAATGCACGTGTTATAACTAGGAAGCAACAAAGCTGATAGGCTGATGACCCACGTATTTACTCATAGCTAACGTAGCAGGTAAGTGTGTACGACCATGCCAACCTCAAACTTTACAAGTTCAATTTACTTCAAGGCCAAGCTACAATATCTCTGCAACTTTCAAGCCTGGGAGTGTTCTGTGAACTATACTTGGTTTTGATTATAATATGGCAATTATGACTAACTGTTCTTACCATCATCATCATTGATTGTGTTCCAGACATATCGTTACAATCATTGTAGTGCGTTGTTGTTATTGTTGTGTTTGGCTCCCCTTGTAGTTTTGAAAGATACAATTAACTTTTAGTAAACTTTGCTACAGATTCGAGAGTGTAAGTGCTCACCTGCGCTCTTGCTCTTCTGTTTGCTGAGCTATCTCTCGCTCATCATCCATCCTTAGCCCAACTAACCTTTTATCCTCACCTGGTTTGGAGTAGATTTGATAGTGGTTTGTGTGGTTTTAGTTATTGTTGGTGGTGCAAGATTAGGTAATGGGTGTTTCAGCATGAGGCAAGATTATTTGTGTTGGAGTGTGTGTGTGTGTGTGTGTGTGTGTGTGTGTGTACTCATTTGTAATAACTTGTTCACTGAGTGAATGAAGAACCGCCTGTGTGACTACATTTAACCACTCCACTAGCTCCCTCAACTTCACTCTATGAATTTTAAAAGGTTTATCATTGGTCTTAAATATACGAAATGGGATTGGAGATTTTATGAGGTTTTAAAAAGATAATCATTCTTAGAAATAGGTTAGGTGAGATCTTATGTAATATAATATCTTACAATAATTAATATGTAAGGTTTAATAAGGTTTTTATCGCTGATAGTGATGAAGAAGAGGGAAACCTTAGCAGTAAGTGTGTTCAAGTGTGTGCTTAATAGTACAGCGTGTAACTGCCCATTCAAAATTGTACAGGGGGAAATTGCTGTTCAACTGAAATAGCAAAGTAACTAAAAATGAAATAGTATGTTAACTAAGTAAGATCCCTCTGTAGCTAAGTGAAATAGTATGTTAACTAAGTGAGATCCCTCCCCAAAATGTAGTAGTGAGTGAATGGTTTAGTGTCCTACAGTGCAAATGATTAAAAAAAAGCTAGCGTACTATTAGCGAGTGATAGCACAGGTAACCTGTGCTTGTTAATGAAGCAATTAAAATAGCACAGGGCGCAGCCGAGTGCTATTTCAATGTGTTGCTCATGCTCCAAATAGTACGCTTACCCGTACTATTTCTCATACAGGTATATATTCCATGCTAGATACCTTCACTATAGTATTTTAGATACTTGACTGTGAGATATTTCCTGTATTGTTGTATTGGGCAAGCTTATTTCCCTAGTAGTTAATAGCAACAGGCCTAGCTTACCTGTTTACCAGGTTTTACAGTTGTGTAGCCAACTTTACACCTGAGTTACTAGTCCTAGTACAGACTACAGCAGTGGAGATATCTATGTAGGGTCGAATAAACCACTTATTACACTCGTCAGAGTGATATGGCTAGATATTTCACTCTCAGTTTTTATTTTCACTCGCCTCTGGAAATTAGCCTGCTCATGCAATATTTCACTATATCACACTCTGACTCATGTAATAAATATTATATTATATATTGCAATACATTGTGTAGTGCTGTTTTTTCTTTGTTTGCTCGCACAGTGAGCAAATAATTTACTATTATTTTAAAGGCGTAGTGCCAAGCACTTATTTCTTGTAATAGCATATGCTTACAATTTTTTCAGTATTTTGATTAACATTTGACTCTTAATTGGTGTTTAGTATGTAGCTCATATTTAAACAAATTAAATTACTAACTACGTGTGTTATTTGCCAGGTTGGTTGACCGGCTTCCTGGATATACTGGGCGGGGCCTATGCTGCGTGTGCACTGTTCAACATCGGCATCTTCATGGTGGGCAAGATGAAGAATTTCACACTCACGCTTCTCCTCATCTCTCTCCTGCTCATCTTGGCCAAGACGTAAGACACAAAGCTCGTAGGTGATCTGTGAAAACTGAAGTTTGAACACTTCACCCACGAGTTAAAGATGTTAAGCCGACAGGGTTTTTTTATATATTTAACGATAAAACGCTAATAATGATATTATTATAATAGAAAATTTTTCTCGTTCTAACAGCCAATATTGTTAATTAAAACTTAAGTTTTAATTAACAATATTGGCTGTTAGAACGAGAAAAATTTGCTATTATTATAATTATTTCAGCCGAAAATGACTGAATCAAAAACGTTATTGTGTGTTTTATCAATTTTCCCATCTATTTCTCTCCATTCAGTTTTCATGGTATTTTTGATAACCATTTTTTGAATTGTATTGGCTTAGTGCTTTAGTGTATGCATTAATCTGTACTTGTGATTCAATCACAACTGTTCTTAAGTAACTTGTACATGTGATATTAATAATTACATTTGTAGTTTATTTCAAATTTTTGTTCCCCTGCTCTTCCCTCCCCACCCCCTCCCCCTTTCTCGTTCCTCCTCATTCGCACTCCTACTGCACATGCCCAGGATCCTCCTTCCTCTGATTGCTTATCGCATCGTGTACTCGCTTGTTCCGGGTTACGCCAGTCAGCCGGACGAGCCGTCAGACAACATCATCAACTCCACCCGGCAGGATATCGCCACATTTGGTTTCCTGATGGGGACTTTTCCCACTGCACCTACCGTATTTGTGTTTGCCAGCCAGTATAACATTGCTATGGAAGTGGTGAGTGTGTGTGTGTGTGTGTGTGTGTGTGTGCTTTTGGAAAAGATGTTTGTATTAACATGTGTATGTAATGTATTACACTCTAACCTCTCTTATCCGGACAGTGTGGGACCAAGGGGTGTCCATAACTAAGAAATGTCCGTAACTCAGAAATATGCATTCAAATATCATTCGCTGTAGCT
>WLWD01000974.1_pt1 | contig 10915 bp, 7 predicted proteins | sample 6712731 | NCBI WGS metagenome assembly WLWD01 (sample SAMN12718690, study PRJNA576275) | sponge metagenome | isolation source: marine sponge | host: Mycale hentscheli | place: New Zealand: South Island, Marlborough, Capsize Point | collected 2014-11-01
GATTGTTAAAATAATAATAATAATAGTAGTACAATGACTAAATTTACCCAAATTATGTTTTCTGTTTAACAACAAGAAAGTTCACAAACTGAGACTGAGCAGATGACCCCACATATCAATAACCTATAACCACGTATGAAAGCAGCCGCAAAAATATGCAGTCAGGTTGTGGATGCGATTTCTGCGATTTTAACTTTCATCATGCACATACTTTGTAGGATTTTTCAATGTTTCGGGTTGTAACTCTACAACTAATCATATGCTATTTCTGAAAAGTAATTTCAGCCTGAATTCATAATTCATCCTTTAATGTAGACTTTAGGAGCCCAAAGCATTACAGAAACTTGTTTTTAGCCAAAAAAAAAAAGCTTTCTGAGGTATTTGAGATCGATGTCCTCGCGATATAAGTCAGGAACAAAAGGATTAAGCAGGAAGCACCGTACATAGACATCAAAGTTTCATTTGCGCATGTGTCGTTTCCCGCCCCCAAGCAAAAAATCCTGTATGAATCTCTGACTGTACCATTTAATTTTTAATCTATATGATACTCCCAGTAGTAGTCTAGTACTCACCATCATGAGTTTGGCATGCTAGTACCAACACATGCTTGTAATTCAACATGTACCATCCACCCCCAACTAAACCATAGTGATTGACCAGTGTCTACAAATAGCAGCTGCTTTTGTATGTGCCATGCCAGAAGACAGGAGGCTCTGCTAAATCATAGTGGTTATAAGTAGTGTACAGAGTCTCTGTCTTCTAACACACTCACACATGCACTTTTTTGTTTGTTTTGTCAACTATTCATTATTATTAATGAGGGGTGAGGGTGTTCCAAGATCAATTTGTCCACTGACTTGACAACAGTCAGGCACAATCCCCTGGACTCACACACAAGCTATACATGATACACATAAAAAAAAAAGAAGGGGAAAAAATGAAGGAAGGGAGAGAGGGACGGATGAAGGAAGAAAGGAATAAGGAGAAAGAGAGAAAAGATGAAGCAAAATATAGTTTGGACAATGGCAAACAAACACACACACAATACACACAACACATACATAGAGGTTAAGAATACATGATATACACAAAATATAGTTTGGATAATGAATTGTTGCTTTTATTGTTTCTACATTTCCATATATAAGAATTCACACGCACACTCACACACACACTTTTTTTGTTAACTTTACATTATAATTACTGAGGGGTGACGGTTCCAAGTTAAGTGGGAGGTAGGATAAAGAGGACAATGAGAGAAAAGATGAAGCAAACAAACACACACACAACACATACATAGAGGTTAAGAATACATGATACCACTAAACAAAAAAAATAAGGAAGGGATAGGGAGGAAGGGAGAGACCGAAATTAATAAAAAGGAAAGAAAGAGAGAAAAAATAAAGCAACTGAAAGTAAAAATAAAGGAACACACTCACACACACTACTGATTTAAATAACAACAGTCAGGCGCAATCCCCTGGACTTATACAGAGGTTGATAATACATGATACACACTGTAGCAAGCACTTGAAATGGTAAGGCCAGGGAGTGGGTGCAGTCAAGCTACGATAAGTGTGGCTCTTGAAAAATATGGGATGTTAACAAAGACTTATATTGAAAGAGAAGATGAGGTCATATGTGCCACAAAAAATCCAGTTCAGCAGCATGCATGTAGTATATGCTCAGTTAAATATCTGACACACCCACTCTTAAACTCAAAAGTGGTCCGATCAAAGTGGATCTGCCAGATCACTTGCTACGACCATGCATACACCCCCCCCCGCACATACACACACACATACATACATACACACACATACATGTACATACATACACACACATACATACATACACACACACACACACATATATACATACACACACACATACACACCACACACACATACTGTACAATAGAATAAAAATTAAGTTGTGGAAAAAGATTGCACAACTAGTAATGGTAAGTTGAAACAAAATATCTGAAAATTGTCATGTCGTACGTCTAGTATGTAGTACGTTTTCACAAGATGGCGAGCAAATATCTCTATAAAAGACTTATGGTAGCAAATAGTTTTCTCCAGATGATAGCAATAGTAATAATAATAAAATAATACTAATAAAAAAATAAAATAAAATAATAATAACAACAACAACAATAATAATAACAATAACAATAATAACAATAACAATAATAATAATAACATAATGATGATAACAGTAATAATAATAATTATGATAATAATAATTATAATAATAATAGTAATAAAATAATCATAATAATCATAATCATAATCATAATCATAATCATAATAATGATTATAATAATAGTAATATTAACAACAACAACAACAACAACAACAATAATAAATAGATTTGAATTTTGACCTTGGTGGGAGCCAATAGCTCTCTACCCATTTAAAAAAACCTGAAACCTCTTGTAGACTTTTGGCTAAATAGATTTGAATTTGACTTCTGGGAGCCAATAGCGCTCCCAGCAGACATAGTGGCTAACACAGTTTAGGTGATCACATGATCACAAGCATACTCGGCCTATATAAGGATTGACTTGAAAGCTGACAGAATATTGCACTTACAGCAACTAGCGATGGAAGGATTGTCGTGCACTGAGCTGGCAAACTTTATGCTGGATAACGGAATTTCTGAAAGTGTAATAGATAATTTTGTAACCAATGAAACAACACACAGTAAGAATTATTATATTTTTTCAATGTCTAAACTAAGTTGTCAGTACATTCTCCAAACAATACATACCATGATTGTGCCGTAGATAAATATATGCATTATACGTGTATACCAATATTAGTTTTATACAAACATGTTATAGTAAGTACTTACAATGTTTATTGAACTTATATTAGACCTTATTGGAGCGTATTTTAAATTTGAAATACAGTACATGAAATCATTAAGTTCCATTTTACTATTTTTTCACCACTATATTTTTGAAATAGATCACCCTTCAAAGTTACCTGATTCACTATTAAACTTTATAAGACGTACACTAAAATAATCCACCACTATCATACTATTAGTTTGTCCTCTATATCATTTAACATTGTAAAATATTTCAAACTGCTAAATAAAAAAATAAATAATAATAAATAAAAAAAATCATGGTTAGTTTCCTGGAGTGTGCCGAGGACTCTCCTGCATAGAGATAATAAAAGAAAGAGCTGTTTCTTTTTGTTTAATATCATAAAGGTGGTACAAGGTAACAAAGATTCTACCAAGTCATTTGCTGCTAGCTCGCTCACCATCAATGCGTACTTGAGTGCACCACTAGTTATTATTATTATTCAGAGCTAAGACATAAATAAGCTTTAGCTTGCTAGTACAAATTATTCAAATGCAAGCAAGTTTATACCAGACAGATAGTTTTTTCTTCCTTTTTTAAAACTTCTCCGCATTATAGGTCGTTTGTGTGTTACATGTAAATATGTATGTATTCCAGATCCTTCTTCTACACGTCACACTGAGCTAGGATAGGCTCTTTATGCAAGATGAAATGCTGCAGAATTACTCATAAGATATAACATTCATGTACATAAAGCCACTTGCTCTAAATGTGGTATTCAGGCTAAAAACAAACAATCAAAATACCAAAAAAAAAAAAAAAACAATCAAAAAATAAAATAAATAAAACAAATACAAAACAAACCCTACAAACATTACATACTATATTTCATCAATTGGATGCCACACCTACTATTTCAGTTTCTCTACACGGGTCTATGGCAACAATTTGAAGGCGACGTTACACAATCCATAATAACAATGTGACTTGATTGTTTGCTAGTCATTGCTTCGTTACAGAAATTTTATTATTATTTTTTTATAAAAATGTAGAATTTATTTAAAGTACTTGGCACTGGTAGTTTAATCATCTCAGTATTTGTGGGCATGTCCAACTATTCAAGGGCAGCGAGTTATACTACTAAGGCAAGAATATATGTGGCTGAATTGGAGGGCAGCAACTATTGGAGAGCGGCATCTGATATATGAAATTACTTTTATTTTTTTGCAAGTTTGTACCTTCATGGCCAACTGGATGATTGCCCCATAAACTTTTGAGTTGTAGGCTAGTGACTTTGTTCTCCTTAGGGAGTTTCCCTCTGAATTGTTCATATCCTGGTGCATTGTAACCGGCTCTGGGACCAAGATCAGAGACTGGATTGATACCAGAACTTAAAATAATAATAATAATAAACATTATTTCTTGCCATGATAACAGATTAGAACATCAGAGAACACTGTACTAGAGTTGTAGTCTAAACAAACAAGACTAATCCTGCAATGAATTAAAGGTAAAATATTCACAACAGAAATGTGACCTCAGCTTATGGAATACCAAATTTACTAATCAATCCTTTCACTACAGTGGTGGCTGCCGATACCTTGAACTTTACCGATCCGTGTTGTTTATTCTCTATCATGACTGACTATGATTTATTCCTGTATTTTTTTTTTACATCTTATGCGGATGTTAGGATGGACAGTGATACTCAGTCACAAGTACTACCAGTCACAACAAGGACGTCTAAGACTGACTCCATTTTGACAAATTGTTAATAATGATAGGAGTGGAGCTCTAATTCTGTAGCAGTGGTCCTGAGCTACATATAAAACGTGGGTCTACTGGGGCCTACTATTATCCCTGTGTTCTACTAACTGCCAACTGCATCACCATATCTCCAGACATGCTACTCCGCACCTTAGTCGCTGATTCAAACCTCACATATACTGTCAAACCCAGCATGTAATTCTTACCTGTAGAAAACATGATGTCTGAGCATTCTATATTTCCTCTGGTTTGCCATGCCATGTGTTAAGCACACTGAGACATACCTACAAACAAACACAGATACATACAGTCACTCATACTACATAACACAATGAGAGGCGATATGGATAGACATTCATGGAGTTCCACTACATATCAATAATTTAATTGTTGTCTAGCATCCTAGTAAATCATTAGCTATTACTATGAAAAAAAAAAATCAAAAATATATTTTTTAATCAGCTAATATAGTTCCGTTCTATGGTAACAACTCTTTAGAAGTTTATTGATAGTATTTTCGCGCCCCGAAAATCCAGCAAGTATGTCTTTTTAGTCTAATTCCATTCTTATGAGTAAACACATCCACTATTTCTCTCACCTTACTGTGAATGACTGCGTTATTTCACTGTGTAGTTACATAATGTAATTGCAAAATTGCGGACTACGCGGAAATGCCTAATAACCTCCAATATATTTTCTGTTAACAAACTACTGTGTTCACTATTAACATTAAAATTTTACAAATTCAAATTTCTAATCCTTCATCAAAACCCAGTTTGAACTTTCTCAATCAAACAGGTCTGAAAGGAAAGGAGAGAAATATAAAAAATTTCAGGTTGTCGCCGGCAATTGAACCCAAGGCCACTGACTTCAGCCACCAGTGTTCTTGCTACTAAGCTACGACAACCATTGACTCCCGAGCCTTTCAAATTTATCCTTTATACTGCTAAGTAAGACTGCATGCTGCAGACTCATACTTAACAGACCACCAATTATGTGCTGTCAGAACCCTTTCTGGTGTCGACCTGAAATACCTCTCCTTCCGAAGAGAAGAGCCATAATTAGTGGATTGTAAAGGCTTTATAACATTACAAATTCAAATTTCTAACCCTTCATAAAAAACAAGTTGGAACTTTCTCAATCAAACGACCTGAAGTTTATTTGTATTGTTTTGTTTTGTTTTTTCATTTATTCTCCTTTCCTTTTTCTCAGACCCGTTTTGATTGAGAAAGTTCGAACTTGGTTTTCATTAAAATTTAATTTTACATATATATACTTGATATCAGCATTCTATCGCCAGGGACATGACTCATTGGATATCAAATAAAACAAATCGTAACGACCACGATAGCACTCATTATGCTAAATATAGCAATTGGCTATGCCTCATGCAATTCACCCTACTACTTGTGATATGACCTCTTAATTAAATTGCAAGATGTGCTGTACATTTAATGCCACTAATTATTTATTACTGCACTATCAAACAAACCGAATACAAAAAATGCAAAAACAGCAACGCCATAATAAATAATAGTACTTACTTCATGAGATAAAATTATGCGTGTTTAATACTAAGGGATGCATAGAGAAAAATATATACAAACTTGAGTAAACTCGAGGATACGTGATCATGAAAAGAGGATTTAAATGCATACATCAAAAATGCATGCCCACTCATACACACACAAAATCTTCAGTCTAAAAAAATTCATGGCTTAGTATATTAAAGGATGCATACAGAAAACAATACGTGATGGAAAATATCATGAGTTTGTTGGTTTGTATTTACACGAGTGCCGCAGACACGAGTGTAAATACAGCCAATCAGACGAATGATATTCTTCAGTATCCAATGGATAATAAATTTATTATGTACTGCTCATGTGTTGATGCCATAGTTACTATTGCTACGGCATTGTAAACACTGTAAACAAGTTTGTAACCTAGAGGGACGTAATAACCCCACATGATAACTGTAAACACAGGTGATATGGGAAAATATTATCCTAGGCCTCATCCTGCTTACTTTAGTGCATTTTCTATGTGGCAACAGTTATCAGGCACATAATAAATATAGGTTACACTTTGAATACGGCATAGTATCACAAGTCTGTTGGTACTATTGGCACGAGTGCCGCAGGCACAAGTTGCCAAAACGCTAAATCCTTACCTAGTATATTTCAATTGATTGCTGCAATATGATATAATTTCAAATTTTATTTAGCAGAAACTAACTACTTCCAGGATATTTGCCACACCCACTCTCCACACCCAAACCATAGCAAATTACATCTAAACTACATCAACACAACCACATCATGTGTATTAAGATAAAAGCATAAAAACTAAACAATGCTTACTCTAGACTCAGTGACTGAAGTGTGGGCGGAGCCACTTAAAGAGAAGAGAAGAATCTGAACTGAGCAAAGAGACAGATATTAGTGTTTGTAATCATTGCGTGTATCATATCACTTTTATTCGTAACTAGCTAGTTAAGTAGGTGTGGTATTTGTTATTGTGTATGATTTGTGCCTTGGGCGTGTCCAGATGGTTTCTTCGTTGTGTTGCGCATGCGCTGACCTTCATTGAATTAACTACTCGGGTCAGCACGTGCGTGAGTCAGTCTGTTCTGTGTCCGTGTTCACGATACGTCGTGTAATTCTTGTCATTACCGTTTAATCCTAACCTACGGGAAGGGAGCCAGTACGCTGGGGAAGGCTGATAGAGTGAGATACAGACTGATTCTGGTGGCAGCGAACTACTGGCCCCAGAGTGTGCGAGGTTTCCTGAGTCAGCTAAGGCTAATCGGGGACGATCTCCCCACAAGAAGAAGGAAGGAAATAAAGCAGAAAATTAGAACAAAAAAAAATAATTAAAGAACAAGAAAATAATGAAAGATAAGGACAAACATAAAAACAGCAGAAAAAAGCAAAACAGAGTAAGAATACTAGAGCATCTAGTTGTGAACCCTAGCTAAATGGCAAAAATACATGACTATTCAGAGCACAAAGTATTTTGGTTAGGTCATTATATAGCTTGCTTCATCACATGGCACATAGCTGCATCATGAGGTGGTAATTTTAAAGTCACTGAAGCTATACACTTACTGACCACTTCATAAACCTGTAACTGACCGTTTGCAATAAGGAGACCTCAGCAGTAATATTTGCTAGCACATGACTGTCGTCTAACTTTTTGCAATGACGAACAGTGGAGTCCCGGAATTGAGGATGACATAAAAATTATACCATTACGCATTTCATTCTTTAGAGGGAAGCTTAACAGGACTTGCTTTGTGTATTGGTGCAGTTTGATGCTACTTTGATGCCTGAATGGCTCCCATTTCGGAGAAGTGTTGTTGGCAGACAGACAGACAGACTCATTGGACAACTATAACCCTCAGTGTGCAGCCACACTGAGGGTTAATACAGACTTGGATTATGAAGGAAATCTATTTTAGTGTGAAACAACCTGTGTCCTCTCATACACATGCTAATTCAAAACACAACAAGCACAAAAACAAAACCACATAGGTTAACCAAGCCAACAGATAAACCACAGTAGCAGCCTTTATGTGTGGCCAGCAGACCACTTAGGCTCATGCTTACTAATTCCATAAAAATGTATACAGCCTGACACACACACACAATTAAAGAGAATAGCAAACATCACACTCCCTAGAATTGAAACCTCCTTCCAGCCCCCCCCCCCCCCCCCCCTCCCTTGTTTACCCAGCTTAGTAAGCTACAATTTTATGCCTGTAAATGTAAAGCTATGATATGTAGCCAAGTTAGGTATTTTGGGGGAGTGAAACCTTGGTGTCCTCAAGTACTTATGAAAAGAGACCCAAAGGCATATGTACATGAAACAAACTAAACTAGTACTATTTTAGTCTACCCCATGCAAGAGGTGTGACAACAATGTGTCCCCATCACATGTTGTAATTCAACATGTGCTAGCTACCCAAAAAAACCCACAGAGGTTAACCAGTAAACCACAGCAGCTGCTTTTATGTGTGCCAGACTCACACTCTGACTTAGGCTCATGCTAATATATTTTTGCTATGTTTGCACAGAATAATGATCAGCTAAATAAAATAATAATGACATCACAATAGCAAATAACCTAAACACTCACTATTTTTTTGCATTAGTAGATATTCATAGGTTGTTTTTGTTTTTTGTTGTTGTTTTTGTTTGTTTTGTTTTGTTGTTAATTTTTACAGTACATTTTTCGAGTGTTGTCCAGTAACGCCGTCAATTGTCCCATGGGACTAGGATGGGACCATAGAGAAGTCCCTTGGGATGTCCATGCCAAAATTAAAAAATTATGAAATTTAAAACTTTCTCTGCTAGGGAACCCCTCCCTGTGGTTGAAAAGTAGCCCTAGCCCGTTGTGGTTATAGTCACATGAACGACACGCCCAATTTTGGGGGGCTTTGCCCCCCGCACCCCCCAGATGCTGTCACAAACATATGAATCAGGTCATGTGAGTGAATTGAACATGAATAGGAAGCTTTTGAATTGTTAGGGCCTTGTAATATGCCCGTGGACATTTGACGGCATTACCGGACTACTATGCATATCATACAGACGTACACACAAAGAAAAGTCCAACAAGAAGGGAGAAAGAAGGGAGAGTAAGAAAGAGATAGATGAAAAAAAAAAAAGAAAAAAAAAAGTTTCATACAGAGGAGGAGGGGGAACTGGGATTTCCCCCTCAAGGTTCTAGCTTCCCCCCACCCAAGAAGTTATAAATAATTGAATAATAATATACTAGATCAGATCTAATAACAATAACAATACCGCGCACAATATGCACTACAAGTTGCAGCTCCACTACACTAAACTACATCTTCCCCAAGCAAAACATGCGAAAAACACCATATCCACGTACATCACACAAACCCGCGCGCATACACACATCTAACCATGGCACGATCAAGCTTTCCCAGTTTGAAATAGAGAGCACCACTACCGTTGAGTATCTCTGGAGGAATATCAGCTCCCACTTGATCTGTCAGAATGTGTGATGACTTATAGTATGCATCAACAGAACCCTAAACAACAAGAACGTCAACAAATACTTGAGTCAAGCGCTTTTTGTACCATTTTGCTACTCCAATTTTAGATGTTTGTGAAGATCGTAAATAACAACTAAATATGCAGTATTCTGCTTACGTTGTTCAGAATTGGTTGTCATTATTTTTATTATTTATTAAAAAAAAGCTCCAGTTTTTGTATTACGTAGCAGGGCTCTGAATCACATAATGCCTCCAGATGAGGGCACTATATTATGTGACTGTCTATGGGAAAATCGGGCACAACGCAGCATGCGTAGACGTTGCGAAAAGATAGATTTAGTTCTTAAAATTGTATAAAATAAACCTAACGAAGGGAACGGTTAGGTGATATATAGCGGGAATGGCTAAAGCTACGACGATAAAACTTGGAGAGCTTAATATCTGGATGCCGAGGAGTGTGTAAGTGCAAAAAAAAAAAATGTTTTCGTCGGGGCCGCGTTGTGCCCGATTTTCCTGTAGACGGTCACATATGTAGTGCCCTGGTAGAGGGCTACTACATGTAGTGCCCTGCCTCTCAGGGTATTAGCAATGACTACCGTTGCTATTTTCTAAATTAGTTAAACACTGTGCGTCCGTTGGGAACTACTGTGTTTAGGGTCCCTCTGGCGTCATTAGTAGTACCCTTGTTTCACTTGGGATGCCACAACCCTGGCACTTCAGGACCCTAAACACAGTAGTGCCCTCGGTGACAGTGCCTAATTATTATATAATCAGTTCCAAATACATTACCAAGTACCATATTCTTGCAGTTAGACGTTGCCTTCAATACTTAACCTCCCAGCTCGAGAGACTTAATAAAACGTCAGCTACTCTTGAATAGTAGCTGCAGACAAATATTACTGATTCCACATAGTGCATTAGACCACTATAGGACTTCCAAATGTAGGAGTAAATTCATGTACTCTATAGTCCACTTGGTCAACATTAATAACAACTCTTGAAGTAATAGCCACTATTGAATAGTGGCATTCATCAGCAGTAAGTTATAAAGAAACATTATTGCAAAAATGCTCTATCAAAGTAAACCCAACACATGGTTACAATTCAGTTCTCATGAGATGCTGAGCAAAATTTCATATTATATGGTTGGTTGGTTTACCCGCCATATATGACCACCAACTATGGACTGGAGCTAAACAAATGACTTACCACACCCACCTATACATTCCCCTGCTCCAGGACACTGCCCAGTTCTATATTGCATTGACCACACCTACCATTAAATCCCCCTGTTCCAGGATACT
>WLWD01005044.1_pt1 | contig 10906 bp, 15 predicted proteins | sample 6712731 | NCBI WGS metagenome assembly WLWD01 (sample SAMN12718690, study PRJNA576275) | sponge metagenome | isolation source: marine sponge | host: Mycale hentscheli | place: New Zealand: South Island, Marlborough, Capsize Point | collected 2014-11-01
CTCTATTGCAGCACGACACACGCTCACTGCTACACCATGACACACGCTCACTCCTCAATCACTAAACTCCACCCACCCACCACACCTCCATCCATGGAGATACCCTCAGTTCACAAGATCACTACTGCCATCTATTGCTGTTCTCTAATCAAACAACTGTGTATGTATAATGTTTTATGAATTTTTTGCAGTCACGTATTATTAAACTTTTTTTTTTGTTTTGTACACACAAACAAAATGTGTTATGCAGGAATACTTGTTGTTGTGTTCATTCTGTGTTAAAAATTATGATTCATGTAGTCTGTGGTGCATATGATACTCATCTTCTGCAAAAGTTTGTGAATGACATTAACTCTGTCCAGTGCACATGTACGTGATCAGGTGTACATGCCATTGATGAGGTAGTCCACATTCCGGAATTTCTTTCGACGGCGTTCATTCACTACCTTCTTTAACAAGATGGCTCCTACTACTATGATTATGGCTATACAAATGGCTGCCACCACGACGACTGCCACTATGCCAGATCCATCGCAACCATACGCCCCACACACCTTGTTCTTCACAACCGGAGAATCCGACTCCTTTTTGTCTTGATCCTGTTTGTTGGCGTTCTTGGAGGAGTCTGCTGAAGGTTCTGTCGAGACTGCTTCATGCTGGCCCTGAGTTGAAGACTTGTGATCAGCTTTGTCAGGTAAGGTTGCAATAGTTGCCTCATCACTGCTAGTCCTGGATGGCGCTGCACTGGAGGTGGAGACTGACTTCACCACGTCACTGGTCTGGGGCACTAACTGAGCAGGCAGAGGTGTCACAAGGTGGGCTGGTCCAGTGGTTGCCACAGAGCTGCCTCTGTCATGACCTTTGCGCTCGCTGTGTTCCGTGAGGGAGTCCAGTGTGTGGGAGGGGTCACCTGTAGCAGCGCATACAATAACGTAACTCATTATCATATATAATAACATAACTCATAGCGGCACTCGTGTGTGGATTACTCACATGTAGAGCCTCTGGGGAAACCACAAACACACTCGACACTTCACCATTGCATTAATGATTCAAGTTTGATAAACAACCTTTTCATATATTCCAAACACCCACCCTACCACCCCCAGACTTAATCTAACCACTTCACTCCCAAACTATCACTCGGACATTGCCAGGTCTACCAAGATCTCTCATCCTGGCAAATTCGTGAGTGGCACAACCAATGATACATCAACTGTGCAAGTTCTCAGAAGGAAAGACTGCTAGAGCGCCAAACAGAATTCAGCAGGGACATGCATGCAGCAGGGACATACATGCAGCAGGGACATACATGGTATACATTCTCAGCTTGCTATACCAGCTTTAGGTCAAGCACAAAGTGGTGGATTGGAAAAGTCAAGTGTACAGTAGTTTAGAGAGCAGTATGAACAGTATACAACAGATGGCTCCCTCTCACTAACTGGATACAGTCCATGGACTTGGTATTGGTAAATAAAAAAGTTTCTTCTGCTCACCTCACCTTTCTTACTCCAAAGTGTGTGTGTGCTTGCTTTGACTTGGATTGTTTCAACTGGGTCAAATTGTAACCTAATTCATTAGGTTCTGTCTGATTACCTGTACCATGGATCAAAGTAGGATTCTGTTAGCTTGGCTGGACTCACTCACCACTCCCCGCCACTCCACTACCAAGTGTACCACTATCGGTTACCAGGACACAGTTACTAGGATACCAATTCCTAATGGACTCTTGCCACACCACTGATATATGCAAACATACAAACACAAACACACATTCTTCCTCACTTTCCCTGTTCCTTCCTCCTCTCGCCATGTTAGTCTACAACTTACACCACACGACAATCTTTCACTTTACCTATTCACACAGGCTCCACCCACCCACATGTTGTTGACAAACATCGTTCAGCACCAACATATGGTCTAACTAGTAACACACACACACACACACACACTGAAACAACCAGTCAAGTTATTCCTGTGACCCAGACATACACAGAGAATACCCTAAAGGTTCCTCCTGCACAGCCAGACAAGCCCTTACAACTTGTATATGTGTATTTATGTTATGTGTATACACTCACCCAAATACACACACACACACATACGCACAATTTTGGCAAGTGAACCAGGAAATTACATGCCATCAAAAAAATAAGAAGATAAGGAAAAACTGGAGGGACATGTTAAAATAATGCTGCAACATGTGACAAAATCTCTCTTTCTCATGGATCATGATAATCCACTCCTTATCAAGGCTACCCCCCCCCCCCCCCCTGATCTATTAACTCTATTCTAAATCTCTAATAACCATCTTGACCCTGTCTTTTCCTTCTACATTGTATCCCCTCACCTGTCCTTAGTCCAGAGCGACTACTAGTTCTGGTAGTGAAGAAGAAGGTGTTGAAAGAGTCCAGAGGAACCATGTGACAGTTATTCAGAGAACCACAGTGGACCAGGTAACAGTTATTGCCTTTCGGGGATACTCCATCGGTTTTGAAAAGAGCCATGTCACAGTCAGTTTCGCGACAGCATCGAGACAGGCAAGAGTCCTGGCTTTTGGCCCACGTCCCCACCAAAAGCTTGGCTCCGAGGCTCACTGATTTTTTAATGTCCAGGATAGTTCCATCTGACTGTTCTACTCTAGTTGAACATATTTCTCTCACTCCCAAGGCATAGCCAAAGAGAGCTAAAACCACCAGAAGAACCTCAAACCTCATTACTTCGAACAGATTCACGGTAGAGAATCGTATTCACGGCCAAAGGGAATACCGCATTAAAGTATGCGCGCGCGATTAATGACGGGGAATTTTACGAGGTAAGAAAAATTGACTTTATATTGGTCGAATAATTGGAGCGGACGACCTGCGCTATAGAGTGCTGTGGAGGGTTGATAATAGGTGAGCTGTATACAGGTCAGCAGAGTTTAGTGGCGAGTAAACTAGACCAGTGCTCAAGGAAAGTCTCCTGGAGTTATGGTGAGTTTTACAGTGCCGCTCATTAAATAATATATTGTAAAATGGGGTGAGCTTTAACTGGAACGTATACCTTTTACTGGCTAGAGCAGAATCGTCTGCAGTATGGAAATATATTTTTGGAGTTTATTAATTAAACTGTGGTGTTCTTTTTAGTTTCGCAATCAGTATGACAATGATGTGACCATCTGGAGTCCACAGGTGCGTAGTACTGGGCAGGAGTGCATTTCTGATTTGAATTTCTTGGACATGATTTGTTACAGTTTATTTCTAAAAGATGTTAAGAATAGTTATTGGGTGAGGTTTTCGCCCGCCAATTGTTGCTTTGGTAGAGGGTCATTGTTTGATTGTATGCAATAATATAGGAACGGATCATCAGATAGAATATGGTAAAGGGTCATTTTATTCTGAAATTGTGTATAATGATTACAGGGTATAGGGAAGGATTCAGATTGTGGTAAAGGGTCTTATTGGTATAATGGAGGATTCAGCAGATATAATGATGGTAAAGGGGTCTTTTACTCCGTTATTGGGTAAAGGGTCATTGTTTTTCTACATTATTGTGTATAATGAGTATAGGATTCAGCAGATATGATGATGGTAAAGGGGCTTTTACTCCTTTATTGGGTAAAGGGTCATTGTTTTACTACATTATTGAGTATAGGGAGGATTCAGCAGATATAATGATGGTAAAGGGCTTTTACTCTGTCATTGGGTAAAGGGTCATTGTTTTACTCCATTATTGTGTATAATGATTATAGGGGAGGATTCATCAGATAGAATATGCCATGGAAGCTGTGAAACAGGTAAAGAGAAGTGGGACAGGTGTAGTACTTTATAGAAATGTTTAAAGGAAGTATTGTAGGCTTCTTTCCCAACTCACCTGTGCTCATGTGTAGGCTAATGCAACTACTTCTACAAACGGGAGATTTTATAATTATTCAGTTTTGATGTTTATTGACTTCATTTTCTCCATTCATATTGATTAGAAGAAGATCCAATACACACAGTAGTAGTAGTGTAAATGGGGTTGTAGCGTTGACGTCCCTTTCCCGTCCTGCAGGTAGAGAGAAACTTAGCTAAGTTAGTTAACTTAATTGAAATGGCAGTTTAGATAAAGGTTAGTTTAATAGAGTAAGGAAACAGAGTAAGTCAGAGAGAGAGCAGACGAGGAGGATGAATGTGCAACATGCGCACATATAAACATAATGACCATGATGAAGTTCAGTGGTTGCCGCAATCCCATGAATCTCATTACCGCATGCGGAAATGAGATATGGAAAAGGGCGGGTGAAGTTCAGTGGATTAGAACTTAACGAGTGCGAGACAGGTACATGCAAGAGAAAGATTAGAAATAACTGAAAGGGGGAAGAATACATTCAGTAAGAAAATGAAACATAATATATAGAGTTCAGTCTAGGTGTGAAGAGGCGGGCCAGCCGGGCGTGGTCTTTAGATCCTCTGTTCGGGTCTTGTGGATCCCAAACAAGTAGTAGTAGTAGTAGTAGTAGTAGTAGTGAGTGGAGATAGTTGGAGATGAGTGTTCGTGTGTTGTCTTGGTGCAGGGTTCAGCTGCTGTGGGTATCAAGTCTGCTACGTCTGTTGTCATGGTAGCGCTAAAGCGGTCCACATCGGAGCTGTCAGCCCATCAGAAGAAGATGTATCACATTGATGATCATGTGGGCGTGGCTATAGCTGGACTCACTTCCGATGCCCGTATGCTGAGGTGGGCATCAATTTTAGTGTCTGACAAGCAGGAACTGTTAGGTTTAACATATAGACAGTGCCTTAAGTTCATTGGTTCCTTTTCTAAACTAACAATACTATATGGAATAATTATTGAATTTCCCTGGTGGAATAGAAGGAGTGGAGTGTTAATTGGACAACGTATTGTTTGTGTGTTAGTCAGTTGGGTGTGGCATTTACACAGAGGTATATGAGTGTATACGTACGTATGTAGGTGTGTTCTTGTGGTAAAGGAATGGATTTACCAGGCCAACATTATTTTTAATATTTACTGAATTGACTAGCCTTCGGGTAAATGGAAACATCAACTTTTTTCACATTAGTATGTTTGCTTCATTTCTGTTTTATGATTGAGGGGAGGGTGTGGTAGGTGGGTGTGGTAGGTAAGGGTGGTAGGTAGGTAGGTGTGCCATAGTAGTTGTAAATTAACCACCATTTTGATTTTGGTTGTGTGTGTGTTGTAGCAAGTTCATGAGGACTGAGTGTTTGAATTCACGCTATGTGTATGACTCTCCGATGCCAGTCTCACGCCTGGTGGCTGCCGTGGGAGACAGTATCCAAACACACACACACACACATTAACTAGTGAATTTACAAGGTGGCCTCGTGATTGGGCCACACCTTACCAACTAATCCATGGGATCTATTGTATTGCCTTGCCCCTGGCAACAGTGTTAGTCTATAGCACTACAGTCTGACAATAGTGCACCATCAGGTAATTACATTGAATTTGGCTGCCTGATTGGAATTATATAATAAATAACAGAAGAAGTTATTACATATAAATTGTTAATTTTGTGTAAGTATTGATTTGTTTTGCATTTTAATGGAAGTTAATTTTTGTTTCTCTGCTTTATCTGATTCATTTCTGAAAGTCACAACTGTCAAATAGATTTCCACTCACTCTGTGCCGCCTTTGTCATGGCAACTACCGAGCTACTTTAATTTGTAAATCCATGGGCAATGTTTCGGTGTAGTTTAATTGTGTGTTGTATTCCCTGACAAGCCCCTCCCCCTCAGAAATGCAGGTGTGCACCCAGTTCTACGGGAGGAGACCATACGGAGTTGGACTGCTGGTGGCCGGGGTTGATGTGAGTGCACACACACACACATACAAACACTCCGCCACACCTCTAAGTATCAGCTAGAGATTGTTACATGTACTAATTTATAATTATCCTACCAGGTCATGTGAGAGGAAAGAATTAATGTACGTTGACATGAGAGCCTAATGGAGGACTCCACCCACCTGTTGTTAACTCCGCCCACCTCTGATTAACTCTGCCTCATGTCCTTTCCTCCCCTAATTGATGTTATTAATCCTCAGCGTGCATGTGCGAGAGGGTTACAAGTTGTTTTGTCTGTCTGTCACTCTGATTTTGGAGATTGCTGACCATTAACTGTTGATTTAGGTCTGAACTTACTCATATTAGTAGTGCTGAGGGTTCGGTGCTTCATTTTTGTATGTAGTTAAATTCTGTAAGTTTTACAGTTTCAATTTGCATAGACTCGAGTCATTACTTGCATATGAAATGCTTGTGTTGAAATGAGTAATTCTGATCCCATAATGAGACCACCAATGCATAATAGCCTAGTTTTACCTTATATGGTCTTGCTATGGCTACAGCCAGGAAGTACTAATGATTAAATTGACATGATATTCTGTTCTGGTTCTGTGCCGCCGTGCTGTTCCTACTGAATGCCACGCCCACCTTCCTTCATTGCATCTCGTTGACTGTCCACCCTGTACCCAGTCCCAAGGTCCTCATCTGTTCCAGACATGCCCTTCATCCAACTACTATGATTGTAAGGCAATGGCCATTGGAGCGAGGTCCCAGTCCGCCAGGACTTACCTGGAGAAGAAACTGGACACATTCCATGACTGTGAGTCTGCACACACACACACTAACACCATGCTCTGCATATGTTAGATCATACGTATTTGAAGTTACTATCCATAAGCTTCCTGTTTTTTTCCTACATTGTGTTTTTGTATTGTAATTGTGGTTGCCACAGAGGTGAGTCTGCCCCTTAATTAATGCTAACCAGGTATTGGGTTGATTGATATACATTTCACAGCTGCTAGAAAATAAACTCAATTATCTCCCAACCTTGTGTGGGTGACAGAGAGAGAGAGGGAGGAGGAGTGGTGTGGAGGATGTAGTGGTGTATCAATGGTTGCCATCAGCTAATGGTCTAGTGTAGAGATGGCTGGGTGAGGTCCTATAGCTGGAGTCCCTCTAAGCTACCAACACTAACATTTTCACCTCTGCTGAATTGTCTGAAAGTTTCTTTAGACCGAGTCTTGTCATTATGATGCTAGGTGGGAGGGGTTTGGTTTGTGCCGCTAGGTGGGAGGGGTTTTGTTTGTGCCGCTAGGTGGGAGGGGTTTGGTTTGTACCGCTAGGTGGGGTTTGGCTTGTGACACTAAGGATTTGAGGACATTGTTCTAGTGACTGAATGCTGACTGACTTGACTGACAAGCATAGTCTAGTGACTCTCGTCCCTAGTCTAGTGACTCTCGTCCCTAGTCCAGTGACTCTCGTCCCTAGTCCAGTGACTCTCGTCCCTAGTCCGGTGACTCTCGTCCCTAGTCCAGTGATTCTCGTCCCTAGTCCAGTGACTCTCGTCCCTAGTCCAGTGACTCTCGTCCCTAGTCCGGTGACTCTCGTCCCTAGTCCAGTGACTCTCGTCCCTAGTCCGGTGACTCTCGTCCCTAGTCCGGTGACTCTCGTCCCTAGTCCAGGGATTCTCGTCCCTAGTCCGGTGACTCTCGTCCCTAGTCCGGGGACTCTACGCTCGTCCTAGTCCGTGACCTCGTCCCGATCGGTAACCTCGTCCATAGTCCTGACTCTCGTCCCAGTCCGGTGACCTCTCGCCCTAGTCCGGTACTCTCGTTCCCTTCCGTGACTCTGTCCCGAGGCCGGTGACTCTCGCCACGTCCGGTGACTCCGCCGTCGTGACCGCTCGTCCCCATCCGGTGACTCTCGTCCCCAGTCCCGGTGACTGCGTCCCCATAGTCCCGGTGACTCTCGTCCCCGTCCGTGACTCTCGTCCCCATTCCGGTGACTCTCGTCCCCAGTCCTGACTCGCGGCCCCCCCAGTCCGGTGACTCTCGTCCCCAGTCCGGTGACTCTCGTCCCCAGTCCGGTGACTCTCGTCCCCAGTCCGGTGACTCTCGTCCCCAGTCCGGTGACTCTCGTCCCCAGTCCGGTGACTCTCGTCCCCAGTCCGGTGACTCTCGTCCCCAGTCCGGTGACTCTCGTCCCCAGTCCGGTGACTCTCGTCCCCAGTCCGGTGACTCTCGTCCCCAGTCCGGTGACTCTCGTCCCTAGTCTAGTGAGCACTGTGCTGGTGTCAGAGCAGCAAATCTGATGACAAGAACTAACAGCAATTGAAGCTCCGTTTCTGCTAACTTAAGGGGTGTGTCCCATGATGTTAAAGTTGGGGGAGGGGTTAAACTGTAAGCGTCACAATTATGTTAATTTTCCAAGAATAGTTTGTACGTGCCCCTAAAAGAAAAGAAGATCTGTGAATAGATGCACACTATTCAATGTCTGACACTGGACCACTTGTATCTGGGTCAGAGTCCAGTATTACCGCTTCATCCTCATTCACATCTTCACAAGTAGCTCTGTCTTGGTCAAACGTCTTGTTTTTTTCCTGGAGCCACTCCCTGTCCATCGCTGAATGCCCTCTGTATGCATAAAAATGGTCTCCATTCTCTGGTTTACTGGAGTCACAGCCTTACCTGCAGCAGTAGCTATGTCCTGGCCTACTACCTCATCAATTGACCGCTCAGTCGCCATTTGAAGTAAGCCAAACCCCTTAAAGATGCAGTGTCATGAAGGGTTTTTTTTTTTGTGTGTGTGTGTGTGTGTGTTACTGATAAGGCAATATTGTCATAGTTATCCCATTGGTTTGTCTTTGCTGTGAAGTGGGCGTGTCTAACTTTAGGTAATAAACATACTTAGTTTAGTCTCTTGGATTCAGATTCTCAAGTGCACTGTGTCCAAATAACCATATCTGTCACTTCACACTTCTCTAGACTACTCACTAATTAAATGGGGGTTAACAATTCACTGAATAAAGTTCTCCCTTATGGGCACCTCCCTCTACGCAGCTACAGAAGAGGCCAAAATAAAATTCCCATAGCCAGCTTTCCTAGGACTCAGAAAGAGTTGACTCTCAGGAGTAGACTACAAGTTGACCCCTACACTCTGTGGTATTAGGAACCCACAATATGTAGTAAATTACCAAATTGTACATGGCCCAAAATAAGCAGGCTAAAGACTTTATAATGACTGAATGGGAACTTTATTTTGGCCCTCCTGTAGTAGAAGGTGTGAAGAGGAGATATAGAAAGAGTTGTGTTTTTTTTGCGTTACTTGGTGTTACAAAATGGCTTAGTTTCAAAGTCTCTTCCAGAATTGGTGCAGCAGTTGACCATCAAAGACGCTGTCTATTGGATTGCTGAAGCATGGCAGGAACTCTCTCCTGAAACCTTGACCAATGGTTGGAACAAGCTGTTATGACGACAAGATATTTCTCCTTCAAAAACTCCTGAAAAAGACATGTCCGATTTTAGTGAACTTTTTACATCACTTGGAGCTGAAGAAGGTGGAAATCAGCAAATCATTGATGACTAGTTACAAGAAGACTGCTCTGATCCAGGATTTCAACTCCTGAATGATGATGAAATTGTGGCATCTGTCAATGATGCCAGTGCTGATAGCGACAGTGAATCTGGATCAGATGAAGAATCAAATCAGCCTAGTGTGACGACGCACAGTCAAGCATTTGAAGCTTTTGACGTGGCTTTCAAATGGTTAGAGTCTCTGAGTGATGATCCTGCTCATCTGTTATTGGTGCAGAGATGGAGGAATTTAGCAGCTCTGAAAGGAAGTGGTGCATTAAAACAAACAACAATTACATCATTTCAAGAGAAAGAAAACTAAGGGAACCATTAACTGTGTACAATCATATTATGGTTTGGTAGCTAGGTATTTTATTATGTAATTTGCATGATTTTATGAATGTTCTAAGATACGGGCAATTCCCAGTTACGGGCACCCCATATTCCCGAGGTGCCCAGATAAGGGAGCACTCACTGTAGTTATATTAGGATTGAGTAATGCCTAGAGGGTAGCAACATACATTACATCTGGCTTACTCCAGCATTGAATAGATTCACATACTGGGCCAATCAGATTGCTCACATGTCACTAGCTGTATTACATTGTGTGTGTGTGTGTGTGTGTGTGTGTGTGTGTAGGTTCCCAGGACGAGCTAGTTCAGCACGCTCTACTCGCTCTGAGAGAATGCTTGCCCAGTGATTCTGAGCTCACCTCCAAGGTAAGCCATGACCTCTGGTACGGTCCCTCACAGCTGGCAGAGTCAATCACATCTTTATTGTGTTGTTTGTTGTTGTTTACAGAATGTGTCCATAGCTGTGGTGGGTCCAGGGATGGACTTTGTCATCTCCAATGATGGCAGTGTGCAGCCTCACGTATCTTACACAACTTCTCTAGCATAACTAATTGTTAGGGATGTCATCAACATTCCTGAAATGTCAGGGAGGTTGTTTAAGTGGATGTAAATTAGAGAGCAAATGTCTTCATGAGGTCAGAACAATCTGTGTACTTACCTTATCTAGTAGTGTATGTTTAAGAAGTGTGTGTGTGTTATTTGTGGTGTGTGCATGCTAATTTGGATTATTTTCACCATCTGTATAAGGTGGAGTAGAGAGTGTCTGGTTCATGGTGATGGAGTGGAGAGTGTCTGGTTCATGGTGATGGAGTGGAGAGTGTCTGGTTCATGGTGATGGAGTGGAGAGTGTCTGGTTCATGGTGATGGAGTGGAGAGTGTCTGGTTCATGGTGATGGAGTGTGGTGTTATTTACACAGCCAGTGGTCAGCCTTGCTGAGTTGAAAGCTGTTGTGCTGCTCACTGCCCACTCACCTGACTACGAGCCTAAGCTGTCATGTCCCCTGGACTGGTCCCTGGTCTGTGGAGTTGCTATGAGCATGTGGGGCGTGGCATCACTGCAGGAAGTGATGTGGGGCGTGGCATCACTGCAGGAAGTGATGTGTTGCTGGACAAGTGCATCACTCATTCCTTGCAGTGTCACTCAGTTACCAGACTTAACACATTGCAGGGTTTCATACAGACTATGGGAGCCCTGAGAT